>Ga0316190_10000118_pt1 | contig 47884 bp, 44 predicted proteins | sample Eddworburrow2_MG_FD_204929 | JGI IMG/M metagenome (GOLD analysis project Ga0316190, IMG submission 204929) | Coastal sediment microbial communities from Maine, United States - Eddy worm burrow 2 | ecosystem: Environmental > Aquatic > Marine > Coastal > Sediment | place: USA: Maine | collected...
GCTTTCTTCCGCAAGGCTCAGGCCGGCCGCCATGGCATGACCACCAAACTTGTCAATCAGACCGGGATGAGCCGCTGCCACGGCATCCAGTGCATCGCGAATATGCAGACCACTGACGGAGCGTGCCGAGCCCTTCAGCGCCCCTTCACCACTGCGCGCAAAGGCAATGACCGGCCGGTGAAATTGTTCCTTGATGCGGGATGCCAGGATACCGATGACGCCCTGGTGCCAGTCCGGGTCAAACAGGCACAGGCCCACGGGTAACTGCTCATCCTTCAGGTCCAGTCTTGTAATCGCATCCAGTGCACGGGCCTGCATGTCAGATTCAATAACCTTGCGGTCACGATTTAATTCATCCAGTTGAGCCGCCAGCTGGCGCGCGGTATGGATATCATCGGTCAGCAGACACTCGATCCCCACTGACATATCATCCAGGCGGCCGGCGGCGTTCAGCCGGGGACCGATGGTAAAACCCAGGTCTGTTGCAACAACACGTTGCAGGCTGCGGCCAGCGATTTCCAGCAAGGCACGAATACCCGGCACACAACGGCCGGCCCGCAGCCGCTGGATACCCTGGTGTACCAGGATGCGGTTGTTACGGTCCAGTGGTACCACGTCTGCCACCGTCCCCAGTGCGACCAGATCAAGGAACACTGCAAGATTGGGTTCAGGCAGCCTGGCTTTTTCAAACCAGCCCTGTTCACGCAAGCGCCTGCGCAGCGCCAGCATGACATAGAACGCCACCCCGACACCGGCCAGGTTTTTACTGGAAAAAGTATCGCCGTGCTGATTGGGATTCACGATCGCCTCGGCTGCCGGTAACTGTTCGCCCGGCAAATGGTGATCCGTAATCAACACCCGTATGCCATGTTGCCTGGCCGCAGCGACACCTTCGATACTGGAGATGCCATTGTCGACGGTCATAATCAGGTGCGGTTGCAATTCGGCGGCGACTGCAACGATCTCCGGCGTCAGCCCATAGCCATATTCAAAACGGTTGGGCACCAGGTAATGAACGTCGGTGGCGCCCATGGCGCGCAACGCCCGTAGTGACAAGGCACAACTGGTGGCACCGTCCGCATCAAAGTCGCCGACGACCACGATGCGTTGCTGACCGCAAATCGCCTCTTCCAGCAAGCTAACCGCCTCGACGAGACCGCCCAGCTGTGCCGGTGGTAACAGTTTGTCCAGCGTATAGTCCAGCTCGGCCGCTGTCTCAACCGCACGCGTGGCGTAGACACGCTGCAACACCGGGTGGATATCCAGCAGTGACACGGCCTTGCCCCGGGGGCGCCGGACGATATGTTTAGTCATGCTGACAGACCGTTTCAAACGGCCGCAGCGGTTGCCAGAAAGCACGCAGTTGCCGCCGGGTGATATGGAAACGCCTGCCGTTACAGGGGTAGATTGCCAGTGAGGTCAGCTTGCCCTGCCGCAGGGCCTCAAGCAGCGGGACAAACCAGTCCTGTTCGAGTTGCAGCAGCCGCTCCAGCCAGCGTTCCACCTCGCCATACCGCACGGGCCTTTCAAGCTCATCAGTGACCAGCAGTGACGACCCGGGTGCGGCAAAATCAATCAGCTCGGCCGACTCCGCCGGTAAATCCACCCGTGGTATACCCGCCTGCTGCGCCAACCCCATGGCCAGTGGGTGGTTGCTTGCCACCCGCATGAACTCCGTCTGCACGGTCATCGGCAATTCACCGCCACCCCAGAACCACAGGCTGTTGATTACGGGTTCGCCGCGCTGTTCACGGGCAATGTTCACGGGATGGTTATGCAACAGCATCTGTACCTCGTTCAGTATCGCGTGCCAGTCAGCCGCATCACGGCCTTGTGGCAGGCAGGGATCGATATCCTGTCCCGCTACCTGCATAACAGGCCAGGTGGTAATTGCCGGTACAGAGGACAAGGTCAGATACCAGCGCTGCGGACACACGGCCTGCAGCTGCCAGCCCAGGTGGGCATAAAACTTCGTCACGGCTGCCGCCAGCGCATCGGCCTCGTCCTGTGTAACCGGGAACGTGTGGCTGTCAAACAGGTGCAGACAACTCTGGTCTGCACGCAGGTGCACGGGATCGGCACGCAGGATGTAGCCGCGACCGGCCTGGCCGGTGTCCGACAGGTAGGTCAATGGGGCAAGCGGCAACGCCTGCTGTGCTGCGTCGAGTCCGAAGCAGTGACACAGGGTCGTGTCCAGATCTGTACCCGGGAATGATTGCATCTGGCTGCGCGACAAGAGCCTGTCCAGTGCCAGCGGCCGTGTCTGCAGATAGTCAGATACGGGGGGATCAGAATCCGGGCCACAGAGGCCCGGGATAATTAATGCCAGGTGTCGGCCTGAGTCAGCCACTATGGAAAGTTACCCGTACATGACGCCTGGTTAGTCCATGTTACTCAGGATGGCATCCTTGACTGCAGCAAGTCCGGCATCCACCGTGATCATGGCATCTTCGCCGCACTGCTTGATGGCCGTATCCGGGTCTTTCAGGCCATGCCCGGTCAGCGTACACACCACGGAACTGCCTTCCGGGATCTTGCCGGACTTGATATCACGCAGCGCACCGGCCACCGATGTGGCCGATGCCGGCTCGCAGAAGATCCCTTCTCTTGATGTCAGCAATTTCTGTGCGGCAAGAATTTCCTCGTCGCTGCATTCATCAAACCAGCCACCGGATTCCTGCTGCACCTTCCAGGCATAGTCCCAGGATTGCGGGTGACCGATACGGATGGCCGTGGCCACCGTTTCAGGGTGGTCGACCATTTCACCGCGCATAAAGGGGGCCGCACCGGACGCCTGGTAGCCGACCATGGTCGGCCGTTTATCGGTCACTGCCTTGCCGGGATATTTGCACTTGCCTCCACAGAAGCCACAGGCCTCCGTGACACAGGCACGGTCATGCTCGGCATACTCGCTATAACCAATCCAGTGGGCGGTGATATTGCCGGCATTACCAACCGGCAGACAATGGAAATCCGGCGCCCTGCCCAGTTCATCAACAATTTCAAACGCCGCAGTCTTCTGCCCCTGCAAACGATAGGGGTTGATCGAATTGACGATTGTGACCGGCGCATGGTCGGCAACTTCCTTGACCAGTGCCATACCGACATCAAAGTTGCCGCGTATCTGTATCACGACGGCCCCATGAATCATGGCCTGTGCCAGCTTGCCCAGTGCAATCTGGCCTTCCGGAATCAACACAAAGGCAGTGATGCCGGCACGCGCGGCATAGGCAGCAGCCGACGCGGAGGTATTACCGGTAGAGGCACAAATAATGGCATGACTACCGTCTGCCACCGCCTGGGTCACAGCCATGGTCATACCGCGGTCCTTGAAGGAGCCGGTGGGATTCAGACCCTCGTACTTGATATAAAGCTCAACGTCCTTGCCAATCTCACGGGGTATGTTTTCCAGCCGCACCAGTGGTGTATTACCTTCTCCGAGGCTGATGATGCGCGTATCCGCCGTGACCGGCATACGGTCGCGGTAATGCTCGATGAGGCCGGTGTAACGTGTTGCAGTCGACATACAGTTAATCCTTTCAAAAAAATAATTCTCGCCAAGACGCCAAGACCGCCAAGTTATAACTTATTGCTATCAGCGGCATATTAAAATCCTTTCTTGGCTTCTTGGCGCCTTTGCGAGAGAAATTACAGCGTTTATGGATGGACACCGTATTATAGAATCAATCAGCATCCAGGTGCTCAAGGCGGATGCGCATGATATCACCGTGGATACTGTCCAGGGCTTCAATTTTCCTGATGGCAGTATTCATCTGTCCTTCCAGCACCACATGCGTCAACAGGATAATGGAGGCCTGGTCAATACCCGGTGCCGGTTCTTTCTGCAGGATGGCCTCGATGCTGATACCGGCCTTGCCCAGGATGCTGGCGACATCGGCCATCACACCCGGCTTGTCGGTCACCTGCATACGCAGGTAGTAGGCCGTCTCCACCGCTTCCATGGCCAGCACCGGGATATCGGTAATGGCCTGCGGCTGAAAGGCCAGATGCGGCACACGATTTTCCGGATCCACTGTCAGGGTTCGGGCAATATCAACAATGTCGGCAACCACCGCCGAGGCCGTGGGTTCCGCACCGGCACCGGCACCGTAGTACAGCGTCGCGCCGACGGCATCGGCATTCACCAGCACCGCGTTCATGACACCATCAACATTGGCAATCAGGCGACGTTCCGGAATGAGTGTGGGATGCACCCGCATTTCAATGCCCTTGTCCGTGCGCCGGGTATAACCCAGGTGCTTGATGCGGTAACCGAAGGCCTCGGCATAACCGACATCCTCGCGGGTAATCTGGCTGATGCCCTCGGTGTACACCTTGTGAAACTGTAGCGGGATACCAAAGGCAATCGATGCCAGGATGGTCAGCTTGTGTGCCGCGTCGATACCCTCAACATCAAAGGTCGGGTCCGCCTCGGCATAACCCAGCGCCTGTGCCTCGCTGAGTACGTCAGCAAAGTCACGGCCCTTGTCGCGCATCTCGGTGAGGATGAAGTTACCGGTACCGTTAATGATACCGGCCAGCCAATTGATCTTGTTTGCCGACAGGCCTTCACGCAAGGCCTTGATAATCGGGATGCCGCCAGCCACGGCCGCTTCGAAGGCGACCATGACACCTTTCTCCTGTGCCGCAGAAAATATCTCGTTGCCATGCAGGGCGATCAGTGCCTTGTTGGCGGTCACCACATGCTTGCCGTTGGCAATCGCCTTCAGTACCAGCTCGCGGGCCGGTTCGTAGCCACCAATAAGCTCAACAATGATGTCGATATCGGGATTATCAACAACCGCAAAGGCATCGTCGCTGACGCTGATGGCGTCTATGCCCGGCAGACCCGCGGGATCATAGTCACGCGCAGCGGCCTGTGTAATGCGGATGCCACGACCGGCGCGCCGGGTGATTTCCTCTGCATTACGATTCAGCACATTAAACGTGCCACCACCCACTGTGCCGAGGCCCAGCAGGCCAACATTAACCGGATTCAACTGATTTATCCCCCTGATATCTTTGACTGTTCGAAATCCCTGTAAACCATGTCCCGGATGCAACGAATGGCTTGCCGGGTACGGTGCGGATTTTCAATCAGGCCAAACCTGACATGATCGTCACCGTATTCGCCGAAGCCGATACCGGGTGACACGGCCACTTTGGCGTCATTCAATAATTTCTTGGAAAACTCAAGCGAACCCATCTCGCGATAGGGTTCCGGGATCTGCGCCCAGACAAACATGGTCGCACGAGGTTTTTCAACCGGCCAGCCCAGCGCATTCAGGCCGTCACACAAGACATCACGGCGTTCCTGGTACATGTCCCTGATCTCCGCAACACAGTCCTGCGGTCCTTCCAGGGCCGCAATGGCCGCCACCTGGATGGGCGTGAACATGCCATAGTCCAGGTATGACTTGATGCGGGTCAATGCCGCCACCAGGGTTTCGTTACCGCACATGAAGCCAACCCGCCAGCCGGGCATATTGTAACTCTTGGACAGGGAGAAAAACTCGACTGCGATATCCCTGGCCCCCTCGACCTGCAGAATGGAGGGTGCCTGGTAGCCGTCAAACACCAGGTCGGCGTAGGCCAGGTCCTGAATGACCCAGATGTTGTGCTCGCGTGCGATGGCAACGACCTTTTCAAAAAATTCCAGGTCGACACACTGCGTGGTCGGGTTACCGGGAAAGTTCAACACCAGCATCTTGGGCTGGGGCCAGGAATCCTTGATGGCCTTTTCCAGTTCGACAAAGAAATCAACACCCGGTTTCAACGGCACATGCCGGATATCGGCACCGGCAATGGCAAACCCGTAGGGATGGATGGGATAGGCCGGGTTGGGTACCAGTACGGCATCACCGGGACCGACAGTGGCCAGCGCCAGATGTGCCAGGCCCTCCTTGGAGCCGATGGTAACAATGGCCTCCCGATCAGGATCAAGATCGACATCATAACGGCGCTTGTACCAGTCACAGATGGCCTTGCGCAGACGGGGGATGCCGCGCGACAGGGAATAACGGTGGGTGTCACCGCGCTGGGCGGCCTCGACCAGCTTGTCGACGATGTGTTTTGGCGTTGGCTGGTCCGGGTTACCCATGCCGAAATCAATAATATCCTCACCACGTGCCCGCGCCGACGCCTTCAACTCGTTGACAATGTTGAAAACATACGGGGGCAATCGCTTGATGCGGGCAAATTCTTCTATCACGCCGGGTACCGCTTATATCGTTGAATATGAAAAGATTACAGTAATTGGCCGAAGCTGCCAAACTTCTTTATGCAAGGGTGTTTATCTGCTCCCCTTGCCACCCCCTGCTGGCCTGCGTATCTTCTCCGGCATGCGTTTTGCTCTGGACTCTTTTGCAATCAACAGTATCCGCGCCTACAGCGACGGGGAAATCACCATCACGGATAAAACCATCTCGCAGAGTGTGGTAATCACACACGACAGTATCCAACCGTGGGAGCCGCGTTGCATCGATGAACTGACAGCTGCTCATATCAACCTGCTGGGCGAGCTTGACCCGGAAACGGTCATTATCGGTACCGGTAAGGAACTGTCATTCCCGCCACCGGCACTAACGGCTGGTCTGCTTACCCGGGGCATTGGTGTAGAGATCATGGCGCACGATGCCGCTTGCCGCACATTCAACGTGCTGCTGGCGGAAGACCGGCGCGTGGTGGTTGCATTGATGATGGGGCAGATATAATCGCGGGCGCGATCACAGGCGTTATTTCAATAACACATCAACCGAAAACCCTTCCTGCTCCAGGATGCGTTTGAGCTTTTTCAGTGCATCCATCTGGATCTGACGAACCCGTTCGCGGGTCACGCCGATTTCCTGCCCCACCTCTTCCAGGGTCGATACCGAATGCCCGTGCAGACCAAAGCGGCGCTCCACGACCTCACGCTGCTTGTCACTGAGTCGTGACAGGCAATCTTCGATGTTGGAATGCACCCCCTCTTCCTGCAGGGTATCGGTCGGGTCCGGGGTATTACTATCTGCAATGGTGTCCAGCAAGGTCTTGCCGGAGTCACTTAACATGCTGCTATCGGTTGAGGAGATACGCTCGTTTAAACCCAGCATATGCTCTACATCCTTGATTGGCTTGTTCAGCAGATCGGCAATTTCCTCGGCACTGGGTTCATGATCAAGTTCCTGTGCCAGGCTGCGAGCCGCCCGCAGATAGACATTTATCTCCTTGACGACATGAATCGGCAAACGGATGGTGCGCGACTGGTTCATGATGGCACGCTCGATAGTCTGCCGTATCCACCAGGTACCATAGGTCGAGAAACGAAAGCCACGCTCCGGGTCGAACTTCTCAACCGCCCGGATCAAGCCGAGGTTTCCCTCTTCGATTAAATCAAGAAATGCCAGGCCACGATTCATATAGCGCCGTGCAATTTTTACCACCAGACGCAAGTTGCTTTCAATCATGTGCTTGCGGGCGTCTTCGTCACCCTGTTGTGCAAGTCGCGCGTACTTCACTTCCTCTTCTGCAGTGAGCAGTGGCGAAGCACCAATTTCATTCAGGTAAAGACGTGTCGGATCGTGGTAGTCAGCACCGGCTTTGTGCCCGCCGGCGGCTGTAGCCGGGGGAGCAGACGGACCCATCCCGGTGTTCTTGCTGTCGATGGAATCCTTGCGTTTAGCCACTGGCCCCGCCCCGTTCTGTCTGTCCAGGGCTGTCCATGAGCAGACAGCCTGTACATACAATCATTAATGCTTCGGCAAGTACTTCAGGGGATCGGTCGGTTTACCATTCTTGCGGATTTCAAAGTACAACTGGTTCCGACTGGTGCCACTGCTCCCCATCTTCGCAATCATCTGACCTGCCGAGACGCGCTCGCCTTCCTTCACGAGCAGCTTGTTATTATGCCCATAGGCGCTGAGCAAATTTTCATTATGTTTGACAATAATAAGCCTGCCATAGCCCACAAGTCCACTCCCCGCATACACGACCTTGCCGTTGGCAGCCGCCTTCACCGGCTGATCGGCATGCCCGCCGATATCAATACCCTTCTTGCCGGTACCCGATGCCTGATAACGGCTCAATACCCGCCCCCGGGTCGGCCATACCCATTTGCCGTCATAAGCTGGCACGCGGGGCTTCTGCGGTGTTGCTGTGGCCGGCTTGCTGGCCGTTTTGGGTGCCGGTGCCTGCGCCGGGGCCGGTTTCGAGACCGGTTTCGCAACGGCCCTGGCTGCCGGCGCTGTGGCAGATGCAGAAGCTGCCGTGACAGAAGGCCGGGGTTGCAGCGCGACGGGCTTTGCCACTGGCTGGTTGGCCGCCGGCTTCAGGCGTAACCGTTGGCCTCTATAGATTGTGTAGGGTGAACGAATAGCATTAATGCTTGCGAGATCACGGTAATTCAAGCCGAAACGCCAGGCAATGGAATACAGGGTATCGCCACGCTGAACCACATAATGATCCGTCTGAACGGATTTGGTGGTAGTTGCTGATGACTTTGATGATGATGACTTTGATGTGGTCTTCGTCCCGGCACCCTGCTGATTGCTTCGCGAATCAATCGGCGCTGTTGCATGGGAAGTACAGCCACCCAGGATGGCAATAAGCAGGCCGAGAGTAATTGCCTGGTAAACAGCAGGCATCAGTGACGAAAATAAAAGAACGCGATGACCGCTGCAACCACTACCAGCCAACCGATACGCTCGACATAGATGCGCAGCCTGGCCTCCATCTCCGGGCCACCCCAGGCCATCAAGCCGGCAACCAGGGAAAACCGTCCACCACGGCCCAGGATGGATCCGATAACAAACACCGGCAGGCTCATACCCAAAGTGCCCGCCGCAATGGTGAACACCTTGTAGGGGATGGGTGAAAAACCGGCCACCAGGATTGCCCAGAAACCCCACTCATCAAACCAGCCGCGTGCAGCCAGATACTTGTCCCAGTAATGGCTTTCCTGCAACCAGGGCTGTATCAAATCAAAACCGTAATAGCCGATCAGGTAACCCAGCAGACCGCCCAGTACCGAGGCAAGGGTTGTCAGGGCCGCATAGTGCCAGGCCCTTTCCGGCTTTGCCATGCTCATGGGGGCCAGCATGACATCCGGAGGAATCGGGAAAAACGACGACTCAGCGAAACTCAGACCCGAGAGATACCAGACTGCGTGGCGATGGCGTGCCCACTGCATGGCCCGGTCATAGAGTCGGGTGAACATTTCAGGCCTGTCCTGTCAGCAGCGGCACGAAAATCACCGGATCAAGGTCTTCCTGTTCATAGCTGTCGCCATGGCGTGTCACCACCGTCAGCGTCTGGCGGTCACGCCCGCCCACCGGGATAATCAAGCGCCCGCCCCCGGGTGACAACTGCTCCATCAAGGCCTGCGGGATCAATTCTGTAGCTGCAGTCGTGATGATGGCGTCATAGGGCGCAAAATCCGGCAAACCTTCTGTGCCATCCGAATGGCTGGCGCGTATATTCCTGAGTCCCAGCTTCCGAAACCGCTGACGCGCCTGTACCGCCAGGGGTTTGATGCGCTCCACGGTATATATCCTGGATACCAGTGGCGCCAGGATGGCGGCCTGGTAGCCGGAGCCGGTACCAATCTCCAGTACTTTTTGCGGATGGTCCCTGACAACAAGATCCGTCATTACCGCCACGATATATGGCTGTGAAATTGTCTGATTGTAGCCTATGGGTAATGCCGTGTCTTCGTAGGCACGACTGGCCAGCGCCTCGTCCACAAACAGGTGCCGCGGCGTATTACGTATCACATCGAGCACGGCCTCGTTGCTGATTCCCTCCTCACGCAAGCGCGCAACCAGGCGATCGCGGGTACGCTGCGAAGTCATGCCAATGCCGCGAGTGAATGCAATCAAGCGTGTGGCTCCTTATACAATTGGGTACAGTTGGGTCCAGTTGCTTATTCGGTCAGCCAGCTGGCCAGTCCGTCAATGGCATCATACCGGGTCAGGTCTACATCGAGTGGCGTTATCGAGACATAACCCGAGCGCACGGCATGAAAATCCGTACCCGGTCCGGCATCCTGCTCGGGACCCGCCGGACCCACCCAGTAAACCGGCCGGCCACGCGGATCCTGCTGCTTGATCACCGACTCCGACTTGTGACGATGTCCGAGTCGCGTCGCCTGCATCCCCTTTAATTGATCCCAGGGCACGTCGGGGACGTTCACATTGAGAATGGTGTCGGCAGGCAAGGCATAGGTGGTACAGCGCTGCACCAGATCCACGGCCACACGGGCAGCAGTATCGTAATAGCTCGATCGTTCCGTCACCAACGACACCGCTATTGCAGGAAACCCCAGGAAGCGACCTTCCATGGCAGCGGCTACCGTGCCCGAGTACAGCACGTCATCGCCAAGATTGGCGCCGGAATTGATACCGGCAACCACCATGTCCGGTTCCACATCCAGCAAGCCGGTGATGGCCAGGTGGACACAATCCGTCGGCGTGCCATTCACACAGGTAAACCCGTTGCTACCCTGCCGCGCCCGGATCGGATTATCAAGTGTCAATGAATTACTGGCGCCGCTGCGATCACGGTCCGGTGCCACCACGTGGATGGTTGCAATATCCCCAAGCGCGGCGGCCAGCGCCTCGATCCCCGGCGCCTGGTAACCGTCGTCATTGCTTATCAGAATGTTCATTCGGCAAGCTGCGTAGTGTCAAGCTGTGTAGTATATAGGATCAGTACATGAGGAATCTAAATCATTATGGCCAAATCCGGGAAACCCTCGTCAGACGACATTGAATTATTCCGTCGCAGTGTTGGGCAGGTCAGGAAAATCCACCAGGACAAGACCGGACCGGTCAGGAAAACGCTGTCACCAAGGCCACGGCGGCATACCGCCCACGATGAGCCGCCGCTGACAGACAGTTTTTCGGATACCTTTGACAGCGGCATGGTCACCCCGGATGAGGCCCTGTTCTTCACCCGGCCGGGTCTGCAACAGCGGCAACTGCAACGACTGAAGCGCGGCAAGCTGCCGATTGGCGCCGAGCTGGACATGCACGGCATGACGGCTGGCGAAGCGCGTGGCGCAGTGGTCAACTTCATTGCCCTGTGCCGCGACCAGCATGTTCGCTATGCACGCATCATTCATGGCAAGGGATACGGCTCGGGCGGCAGTGCACCGGTCCTGAAAAACCGCCTGAATGCCTGGTTACGGCAACACCACGATGTACTGGCCTTCAGTTCAGCACAAATTCAGGATGGTGGCAGTGGTGCCCTGTATGTACTCCTGCGATCAAGGCAGTGACCCGATCGGCGAGCTCTTAACGCCCCATCCGACCTTGATAGGACTGGGTAATGCGATCGATCAGCCCCGAGTCCTGTGCAGTGGCACCCGAGGTATCAAACTGCACCCGCACACTGCCATCCGCCTGTTGCCTGACATCCCCGGTGACATGAATACCATTGCGCGTGCCTTGTATAACGCCTGCACCGCGGTCCTCGCTGGTGACCCGAACCCCCTGGTCGGAAAATGCCCCGACGGTTGCCGACCATGAGCGGTCAAATTTACTGACCGACGCAGTGGAACTGGGGGTATAGGTGCCCGGTGCCGTCTGGTAGTAAGTGCAACCGGCAAGCATGGCAACACTGATTACGAATACAAGCATGACCGATTTATTCATAAGTAATTATTAACTCCATTGGCAGGCGGATACTGGAGAATACTTACCTGCTGCGCCATATTCCAGCCGATCTACCCGTAACACTGTTTATCCAGGTGCAGGTGCCAGCAGCAACTCTCGCAGCACACAGGTCGCATAGGAACCGGCCGGCAAGCTGAACTCCAGCAGCAACTCACCTGCAGCCTTGCGGTGCCAGACCAGCTCATTCACCCTGAGTCGCAACGCGCGCCGATCCTGTTTCAGTCCGGCTGCTTCCAGACCTTCACACCAGTCCGTGTAGTCGGCAAGCACTGACTGCTCCAGTTCACGACAGGCACCGCGGACGGGATTCTCACCGCGGCCGTGCAGCGGCCCGGTGGGATGCACATCCTGGTTTTGCACCCGCACCAGCAGTTCAGCATCAATCGTCTCGGCGATAAAAAAACTGTGGCTACCATCGAGCTGCATGGCATCACCGTGAACCGGTCTATTCCAGCTGGCCGCTGTCACACGACGGGACAACACCTGGTTAAACAGAAATGAGCGCGCGGCTGACAGGGTCAGGCTACGTTTGTTTCTCGAGAAACGCAGCTTCGGGTTGGCGAACAGTCGCTGCGCGTTAAGAAGATTACTGCCGTCACGACCGAAACGTTGCTCACCAAAATAATTCGGCACCCCTTCCTGGCCTATCACAGTGAGTTTTCTTTCCAGTTCCGTGTCATCCCCCTCGAGGTCACGCACCCTTATCCTGAAGCGATTGCCTTTTAACGCACCTCGGCGCAACTTGCGGGAATGACGGACATGCCGCAGTACGGTCAACGTCTCGGAGTTCATGGCCTCCCAGTCCGGTGCATCACGACCCGGCAACTGCACCGAGAACCACTGTTCCGTCACGGCCTGCCGGTCTTTCAGACCGGCATAGCTGACCTGCCGGGGATGGACAGCGGCAAAGCTGGCCAGTTGTTCGGCAACCCATTGGGTATTTTCAGTACGCTTGCGTATCCATAACCAGACATGCTCTCCCTCACCCTCCGGCTCTACTAATGGAATCTCTGTGACGCAAAAGTCTTCTGCTGTCCGACGTAGCCGGCCGGTTACTGTCGGCTTTCCCAGGGCATACGCCAGTGAGTGTATCGCCTGATCGAGCACTAGTGTGGTGTAACGAATAACGTGTACGTATCAGCGAGACGAGAAGCCGTTAGCTGCAAGGCGCGTCTCGCCGGGAATGGCGTGTCCTTTCCAAGAGACGCAACACCGCAGATGACGGCTTCTCGCCTTGCCCGAAGGGAGGCCCACAAATGACCCAATACGGCGTTGCAGCCCTTGTTAAGGGAATAACCATTAACTGCTGACTGCGCCTTGTCTTGGCTCATTTGTGGACCTCTGATAGGTGCACGTTATTCGTTACACCACACTAGATAGTTTTCATCCAATAACGCTGAAATTTCTCTCGCAAAGGCGCAAAGACGCAAAGAAAGAATTTTTTATAGCAGTAAGTTATAACTTTGCGACCTTTGCGTCTTGGCGAGAATTATTCTTTCTGGATGGACGCTAGATAGACTCGAGCAATACTACGGCAAAGGCGGCTATGCCTTCACCCCTGCCGGTAAAACCCAGGTGCTCGGTGGTGGTTGCCTTGACGTTGATCTGTGCAGCGTTGACCTGCAGGTCATTACTGATATTTGTACACATGGCGTCAATATACGCCATGAGCTTCGGCGCCTGCGCGACAACCGTGATGTCGGCATTGAGCACACCATAATTTTTCGCCGCCACCTGTGCAAGTGTCTTGCGCAGCAGGATACGGCTATCAATGTTTTCATAAGCCGTATCGTCAGGTGGGAAATGTCGACCGATGTCACCCAGACCGGCGGCACCCAGCAATGCATCGCAGAGTGCGTGCAGTACAACATCCCCATCCGAGTGTGCCTCCAGGCTGCGATCATGGGGCACCGTCACGCCGCCCAGCACCAGGGTACCGCCAGCCTGGAAGGCATGCACATCAAATCCCTGTCCGATTCTCACTGGTACTCCTTCAAGCTCATATTGCCGGGGTCAGCGTCCATGCCTACGTTGCACCTCTTGGAAAGGACTATGGCCATTTCCTGCAAGGCGCGCCTTGTCCTGAACGCTGAGAGACCAACTGAACCCGGCAATATCATCTTGAAGGAGTACTAGCAGCCCCTGATTGCAGATAAAAGGCCGCCAGTGCCAGGTCAGAGGGCACGGTAATCTTAATGTTGTCGCGTGACCCCTGCACCATGCGTGGCCGGTAACCGGCGAGTTCCATAGCGTTTGCTTCATCAGTTACCTGCTGTCCATCGCTAATGGCCTGTTGCAAGGCAGCACGCAAAACGCCGACGCGAAACATTTGCGGCGTATAGGCATGCCACAGGCCGTCCCGATCGACGGTGCCCGAGACGCACACATCATCGTCCACGCGTTTCATGGTGTCGGCCACCGGCACCCCCAGCAAACCACCCTCGGTACTGCTTTCCAGTGTCGACATCAAGCGTTCGATATCCTCAAGGCGCACACAGGGCCGGGCAGCATCATGCACCAGCGCCCAGTCATCATCACTGTCGCGGGCGGCCAGGTGGTCGAGTCCGTTCAAAACAGAATGGCAGCGTTCCGCACCACCGGTCACCGTTTCCAGCGGCTGCTCCGTGTAGCGCTGCTGTATCCCGGACCAGCGTTCATCGTCGGGCGAAAGAACCAGAATAACGCCGGCAAGCCGCTGGCAAGACAGCAGCGTATCCAGTGTGTGCTCGATTACCGTCTTGCCACCCAGCGGCAGGTATTGCTTGGGGGTCACGGCACCCATGCGCCTGCCGGCACCGGCGGCGGGAACGATGGCCCAGAATTCGGGTTCAGTCTGCATGCTCAAACAACGATATCACCGGGTACACTGACACTGGTTCAACCTGGCTAGGAAAATACTTTTGGCCACGGAAGAACACGGAAAGATTTCTTGTAAGGCCTTTATTTTTTCGTGGATTTCGTGGCCATCAAATAAATAACGGTAAAGATATGCCGTCATTCAGCTACTCCACCACCTGGTAAAAGGTCTCGCCCTCTTTCACCATCCCCAGGTCTTCCCGGGCATGTTCCTCGATTGCATCAAGGCCTTGTTGCAGGTCCTGCACCTCGGCATCCAGTGCCGCATTACGTTCACGCAGTTCAATATTTTCCTGGCGTTGAAACTCGACTTCCTGATGCAGTTCCCAGACATCCTGCAGACTACCTTCCCCGAACCACAGTTTGTACTGTAAATAGAACAGCAATAGCATCAGCAGTATGATCAGCTTCTTCATACTAACCCGCATTTCTCACGGGAGTGCGTTCGCAGACTGCGAACCCGACAGTGGCACTCAATGATCGGCCAGATGCCTGAAGGCTTTGCGGCCGGCATAACTGGCGTTGCTGCCCAGTTCATCTTCGATACGCATTAACTGATTGTACTTCGCAACACGATCAGAACGTGAAAGTGAACCGGTCTTGATCTGGCTTGCAGTGGTGGCCACGGCAATATCGGCAATGGTGACATCCTCGGTTTCGCCGGAGCGGTGCGAGACTACCGCACTGTAACCTGCCTCATCGGCCATACGAATGGCATCCAGTGTTTCCGTCAACGTGCCGATCTGGTTCGGCTTAATAAGAATCGAATTTGCGATGTTGTTATCAATGCCTTTTTTAAAGATCGAGGTATTGGTGACAAACAGGTCATCGCCGACCAGCTGTACCTTGTCACCGAGACGCTCTGTCATCAGTTTCCAGCCGTCCCAGTCACCCTCATCAAGGCCGTCCTCGATGGTAATAATCGGATACTGGTCAACCCAGCCGGCGAGATACTCGGTAAACTCAGCCGCGCTGAATGACCGGCCTTCGGACGCCAGCACGTATTGACCGTCACGGTAGAACTCGGAGCTGGCAGCATCCAGCCCCAGGTAGATATCCTTGCCGGCACTAAAACCCGCCTTTTCGATCGCCTCGAGAATGACCTCGATGGCCGCCTCGTTCGACGGCAGATCAGGGGCAAAACCACCCTCGTCACCCACGGCCGTGTTCAGTCCGCGGCCTTTTAACACACTGGCCAGTGAATGAAACACCTCGGTACCGTAGCGCACGGCTTCACGCAGGCTGTCTGCGCCGACCGGCAGGATCATGAACTCCTGCAAGTCAACACTATTATCCGCATGCACACCGCCATTGATGATATTCATCATTGGCACCGGCATCTGGTATGAAGACCCGCTACCCAGCAATTGATACAGGCCAACGCCCAGGTCACGTGCCACGGCATGTGCATTCGCCAGCGACACCGCCAACAGTGCATTCGCCCCCAGGTGTCCCTTGTTTTCGGTGCCATCGAGCTCAATCATCAGGCGGTCAATTTCGGCCTGCGCCGTCGCATCCCTGCCCACCACCGCCTCACGGATAACTGTATTAATATTGTTAACTGCCCGGGAGACGCCCTTGCCGCCAAAACGCTGGCTGTCACCGTCACGCAATTCCACCGCTTCACGTGACCCCGTTGACGCACCGGACGGCACTGCGGCACGTCCGACCGCACCTGAAGCCAGGGTGACCTCAGCTTCTACCGTCGGGTTACCGCGCGAATCAATAATTTCACGCCCTTGCACCTCAGAAACATCTGACATTATTACTCCACCTATCAATTATTTGCTTTAATTTTATTGAATCCTGATGAACTACTGCATCAGGTCATTTTCAGGCAGGGGCTCGGCCTTGACCGCCGCATCAATCATCTTCAGTGTCTGCAGCAGCGTCTGTATTTGCCCCAGCGGCCAGGCATTCGGACCGTCACTGAGGGCAACGGACGGGTCCGGGTGTGTTTCCATGAAGACACCCGCGACACCGGCTGCAACAGCGGCACGCGCCAGCACCGGGACAAACTCGCGCTGGCCACCGGAGCTGCTACCCTGCCCGCCCGGCAGCTGTACCGAGTGCGTGGCATCGAACACCACCGGCACACCGGTGTTGCGCATCACGGCCAGGGAGCGCATATCCGAGACCAGGTTGTTATAGCCGAAGGATACGCCCCGTTCACAGGCCATGATCTGTTGATTACCGGTAGCCAGCGCCTTGTCGGTGACGTTTTTCATATCCCACGGCGACAGGAACTGTCCTTTCTTGATATTGACCGGCTTGCCCTGTCGCGCCACGTTCTGGATAAAATTGGTTTGCCGGCACAGGAATGCCGGTGTTTGCAAGACATCGACCACTGCGGCAACGTCACCCAGTGGGGTATCTTCATGCACATCAGTCAACACGGGTACACCAATCTGTGCCTTGACCTTCTCCAGGATACGCAACCCCTCTTCGAGGCCCGGCCCGCGAAAACTTTCATGCGAGGACCGGTTGGCCTTGTCGAACGATGACTTGTAGATAAACGGAATATCGAGAGCGCTGGTTATTTCTTTCAACCGGCCGGCCGTATCAATGGCAAGCTGTTCGCTCTCGATAACACAGGGCCCGGCAATCAGGAACAGGGGATGCTCAATGCCAACCTGAAAATCGCATAACTTCATTGCCAATAGGTCCCCTAATTACCTGTACGTCTCAGGCATCCGCCCGCGCGGCGGCAGGTTCCGCCACCAGTTGATTGTTCTGGTACGCCCTGGCGGCCTTGATGAAACTGCTAAACAGGGGATGACCATCACGTGGTGTGGAGGTGAATTCAGGATGAAACTGGCAGGCGAAGAACCACGGGTGCCCTCTGACCTCCACCACCTCGACCAGGTTGCCGTCCATGGAAATGCCGGACAGGAACAAGCCGTTATCCGCCAGCTGCTCCCGATAGTGGTTATTAAATTCATAGCGGTGACGATGCCGTTCCTCGATGACATCCTTGCCATAGATCTGTCGTGCCAGGCTATCGGGCGCCAAGCGGCATTGCTGCCCGCCCAGACGCATGGTGCCACCCAGGTCCGAATCCTCTGTGCGTTGTTCGAGACCACCATCGGCACGCTGCCATTCTTCAATCAGCGCAATGACCGGATAATCGGTACTCTTGTTGAATTCTGTTGAGTGCGCACCCGCCAGCCCGGCTATATTGCGTGCATATTCAATCACGGCCACCTGCATTCCCAGACAGATACCCAGGTAGGGAATATTGTTCTCGCGGGCATAACGCACCGCCTCGATCTTGCCTTCAATACCGCGTTTGCCGAACCCGCCCGGCACCAGTATGGCATCCACACCGTCCAGTAGCCCGGTACCCTGCTGTTCAATTATTTCTGAATCGACATACTTGATGTCGACATTGGTCAGCGTATGTATCCCGGCATGTATCAACGCTTCCGACAGTGATTTATAGGATTCGGTCAAATCAACATACTTGCCGACCATGGCAATCGTGACCTTGCCTTCACGACGCCCGGTGTCGCGCACCACCTGTTCCCATTCACTGAGATCAGCCGGCCCGGTATCCAAATGCATTTTTTCAACGACAATGTCGTCGAGCTGCTGTTCATGCAACAACAGCGGGATCTTGTAGATACTGTCTACATCAACGGCTGATATCACCGCGCGTTCTTCAACATTGGTAAACAGCGCAACCTTGCGGCGTTCCGCCTCTGGCAGTGGCCGGTCTGCCCGGCACAGCAGGACATCGGGCTGAATACCGATGGAACGCAATTCCTTGACCGAGTGTTGAGTAGGTTTGGTTTTGATCTCACCGGAGGCGGCAATATACGGCACCAGTGTCAAATGCATAAACAGGGTGCGTTCCCGACCCAGCTCCACAGCCATTTGACGTATCGCTTCCAGGAACGGCAGGGACTCGATGTCACCCACCGTGCCGCCAATTTCCACCATGGCGATATCCGCATCATCGGCACCCTTGATGATGCTATGTTTTATTTCATCGGTGATATGGGGAATGACCTGCACCGTGGCGCCCAGATAATCACCGCGACGCTCCTTGCGGATAACATGCTCGTATATCTGGCCGGTGGTGAAATTATTATCCTTTGTCATGGTGGTGCGGACAAAACGCTCGTAATGCCCCAGGTCGAGGTCCGTTTCCGCACCGTCATGGGTGACGAACACCTCACCGTGCTGAAAGGGACTCATGGTGCCGGGATCGACATTGATATAGGGGTCAAGCTTGAGCAGTGTCACCTTGAGGCCACGCGTTTCGAGCAGGCTGCCCAGCGAAGCGGACGCGATACCCTTGCCCAGAGAGGACACAACACCGCCGGTGATGAAGATAAATCGGGTCATTACTTACCTGGAATCCGGGGGCGACACATTTGCCGCAAGACGGGCGCAAACGTTACCAGATTGAGGCGTTTAGCTCAATGACCCGACGACTGAAAACCCCATTCAGGCAGGTTGGCCACTGCTGCTATCCCAATCGATCCGCAGTCCGGGCTCGGCAGGGCCTGCCTGGAAGGGTTCACACACCCACAAGCCGGGGACCATGGCGAGCTGGTCCTGGATGTAGATCAATGGAATCCGCTCCCGCTCCCAGGGAGGAATGCCCTGTTCCTGAAACAATTTCTTCAGGCTGTGGTGATGGCCCCGACCGGCCGGGAGGCAGCGTTCCCCCCCCTGGCGCCAGGTCACGCGCACACCGCTGGCGCTGACAGCGGTTCGCCGTAGTCCCGTACCGGATACCGGGGTTGCGGTCAGCATCCCGCCCGCTTGTGGCAATATCAATGGTTCGGACAGTGACCAGTCCAGCACAGCTGTCACATGCCGGCTGGCAGTCTGCTGCAAAAAGTACAGCTCATCACGGTAACGGCGCACCTCGTAGCAATCCCAGCACACACAGGGCCCGGCATCGGGACGGCTGTAGAGGACATCATTGACAATCCGCGCCAGCACCGCTGTTGAAGGCGTGCGACGGCTACAACGTTTCAGCCAGGCACGCAGGACATTGCGCTGGCGGTCACGTGGCAATGCCACCAGATCCGGCACAGAAAGAACCCGGGTTTGCTCACCCATGACTCCCTGCAGATCGTTTTCGGCGAGCTGTTCGATTAACCCGCTTGCCTCGGCACAATGTGCGGCACTGCGTGACAAACTGGAGGACACAGCTGGCCAGCGATTACGCAGCACCGGCAGCACCTGATGGCGCAGATAGTTGCGATCGAACGCAGTATTCAGATTGCTGGGGTCTTCTATCCAGGACAGGGCATGCACGCTTGCATAGTGATGCAGTGCCGCGCGACTGACGTCCAGCAGCGGCCGCAGGTGCAGGCCGGCACCCAGCCTTGTCAAGGCCGGCATGGCTGCCAGTCCGCTGACCCCGCTGCCACGCATTAACTGCAGTAACAGGGTTTCCGCCTGGTCATCCTGGTGCTGGGCCGTGAGCAGGGAAGACTGTGCCGGCAGCCACTCTGCCAGCGCCCGGTAACGGGCGGCGCGCGCAGCGGCCTCCGGACTTTCACCGTGCGCGGGTCGGCCATCAACCCGCAGCGAGGTGTACTCCACAGAGAGTTCGTCACATACCTGCTGACAGTGCAGCTCCCACCTGTCGGCATCCGCTTGCAAGCCATGATGAACATGCACTGCAGCAATTCCGGCATCAAGCTGATCACGCAACGCGCACAAGGCATGCAACAGCACCTGCGAGTCCAGCCCGCCACTGAAGGCGACCTGGTAGCACGGGGGTACGGAGTGCCGACGTAATTGCTGCAGGAGATGCTCGGGCGAAAACTTCATTTATTCAATAAATAATTGATTCTCGCAAAGACGCAGAGCACGCAAAGTATTAAATAATTGTTTTTATAAAATATTAATAGCTTGTCTTAGCGTGCCTTGCGTCTTTGCGAGAGAAATAATGGCATTTATGGGTGGAGTACTAGCCTTCAGTAAACTGACCGTAGGACATGAGGCGTTTGTAGCGAGATTCAATGAGTTCATCCGCTGATTTCTTTTTCAGCATGCCGAGGGTTTTAATCAGGGACAACTTGATGCTCTCTGCCATTAGATCGAAATTACGGTGCGCGCCGCCCAATGGTTCCTTAATGATCTGGTCAATCAGGCCCAGTTCATACAAGCGCCCCGAGGTAATACCCAGTGCCTCGGCCGCATCGGCTGCCTTTTCAGCACTCTTCCAGAGTATCGAGGCACAGCCCTCCGGCGAGATCACCGAGTAGGTACTGTATTGCAACACCAGCGTCTGGTCACCGACACCAATCGCCAGTGCGCCACCCGAACCACCCTCACCAATCACGGTACAGATAACCGGTATCTTTAGCCGCGACATGACTTTCAGGTTTTTGGCAATGGCTTCACTCTGCCCCCGTTCCTCTGCACCGATTCCCGGGTAGGCACCGGGTGTATCAATAAAGGTTAACACCGGCATTTCGAAGCGTTCGGCCATTTCCATCAGGCGCAGCGCCTTGCGGTAGCCTTCAGGCCGCGGCATACCAAAATTACGTTGCAGTTTTTCCTTGGTATCCCGGCCCTTCTGCTGCCCGATAATCATGACGGGCATGCCATCTAATCTCGCCACGCCTCCGACCATGGCATGATCGTCCCCATAATGCCGGTCACCGTGCAGTTCCTCAAAGTCGGTAAAAATGCGGACGACATAATCCAGTGTATAGGGCCGTTGCGGGTGGCGTGCGAGTTGGGAAATCTGCCACGAAGTCAGGTTCGAAAATATCGTTTCAGTCAGCTCACGACTCTTCTCTTTCAGCTTGGCAACTTCATCGGTGATATTGACGTCGGCGTCATCTCCAATATAGTTAAGCTCGTCAATCTTTGCTTCCAACTCGGCAATGGGTTGTTCAAATTCAAGAAAATTAAGATTCATCGGATAACCTGCAGGACTGGCAACGTGTGGTTAAGATACCACAAGTAGCGGTGGTCATACATACTCGACCACGACGCGGTCCTTGCCTGCCAGGTCACGCAGGCGGTGTAGTAACTCATCGCTAGGGTGCACCGTCCACGCTTCGCCCAGCACCACACGCGCCCGCGCCTCGCCACCCAGGTAATCGATGCAGACCGGGCACAGCCCCTCGCGAAACGGCTGCAGGATATCGGCCAGAGTGCCCACAAAACCATTACCCGCCTGGCTTGATTCAACACCCACCACCAGTCGCCGTGCAAACAGGGCACGCGCCTGATTGATATCATAAATACTTTGCGCAGTGACCTGATAACCGCCGGTAAAGTCATCCAGACCCAGTCCACCCTGGATCACCAGCACCTTGTTCTTACCCAGCAGGGCCTGGTACTTGTCGTAGACATCGGGAAATACCCGCACATCAAGGCGTGCGGTGCGGTCATCCAGTGTCAGGAACGCAATCTTTCCACCCCGTTGCGTCTTGATGACACGCATACTCATCACCAGCCCGGCAATGGTGACCGCACGGTCATTGGAACCCTGTCGCCCCCGGTATTCCTTCTTCTCAGTGCCTGTAGCCGCTGGCGGTGCCGCGGCACACAATGCGGTCACTTCAGCCAGCTTGCCGCTGATGATGTTGGCCAGTTCCGTTTCATAACGTGTGATTGGATGACCGGTCAGGTAAAGCCCAAGGGCATCCATCTCTCCCTGCAAGCGCTGCTCTTCTTCCCATTCAGGCAATACCTGCTTGCTGATCTGCAGGGGTGCGACAGCAGCCGACTCACCGAACAGGTCATTCTGACCGGTATCAAGATTGCGTGAATGCTGTTCTGCAAGTTTCAGTGCCTGGTCAAGATTCGCCTGCTGGGAGGCACGGGTTTCACCCATGGAATCCAGCGCACCTGCCCGGATCAGGGCATCGAACACGCGCCGGTTCACCTTGCGCAAATCGACTCGCCGGCAAAGATCAAAAAGATCTGCGAAGGCACCGCCTTTATTACGCTCTGCAATCATGCCTTCTATGGCCGCCTGGCCAACACCCTTGATCGCACCCAGACCATAGACCACGTTCGTCTCGGACAACACCGTAAACTGATACAGGGACTGATTAACATCCGGGGGCACAACCTTCAGCCTCATGTCACGACACTCGGCAATCAGGTGGACGATCTTGTCGGTATTGTCCATGTCTGCAGACAATACGGCTGCCATGAACGCCGCCGGATAATGCGCCTTCAACCATGCCGTCTGGTAAGACACCAGTGCATAGGCGGCCGAATGACTCTTGTTAAACCCGTAACCGGCAAACTTTTCCATCAGGTCGAATATGCCGGACGCTACCTTTTCATCGACATCACGCTGTTTTGCACCCTCGAGAAAGATAGAGCGTTGTTTCGACATTTCCTCCGGTTTCTTCTTGCCCATTGCACGCCGCAACATATCAGCGCCACCGAGTGTGTAACCGGCCAGCACCTGTGCAATCTGCATCACCTGTTCCTGGTAGAGGATAATGCCGTAGGTGGGTTTCAGGATGGGTTCCAGGTCAGGGTGTGGATACTTGACCTGTGCACCGTGTTTGCGCGCAATAAAATCGTCTACCATGCCGGACTGCAGCGGGCCGGGACGGAACAATGCGACCAGCGCAACAATGTCTTCAAAGGTATCAGGCTGCAGGCGGCGAATCAGGTCTTTCATGCCGCTTGATTCCAGCTGGAACACGGCTGTAGTCGTTGACGCCTTCAGCAGGTCAAGCGTCAACTGGTCATCCAGTGGTATTGCATCAATATTTACGCAGGCATCGCTGTCTGGCGCAACACCGGTATTAACGGTCTTTATTGCCCAGTCAATGATGGTCAGTGTACGCAGGCCAAGAAAGTCAAACTTGACCAGTCCGACGGCTTCGACATCATCCTTGTCAAACTGGCTGACCAGTGCGCCACCACCCTGCTCGCAGTACAGTGGTGTAAAGTCAGTCAATTTAGAGGGTGCGATAACAACACCACCGGCATGTTTGCCGGCATTACGCGCCAGCCCCTCCAGTGAACGGGCAAGATCAATGAGGCTACGTACCTCCTCATCACTGTCATACAGATCGTTGAATGCCGGTTCCTGGTCCAGCGCCTTGTCCAGTGTCATGCCGATTTCAAACGGAATCAGCTTGGCGATCCGGTCAACAAAACCGTAAGGGTGCCCCAGTACACGACCGACATCCCGCACCACAGCCTTGGCAGCCATTGAACCGTAGGTAATGATCTGTGACACCCGGTCTCGCCCGTAGTGCTCGGCCACATACTCGATGACGCGGTCACGACCTTCCATGCAGAAGTCGATATCGAAATCCGGCATGGAAACACGCTCCGGATTCAGAAAGCGTTCGAACAGCAGGTCATAGCGAATCGGATCGAGGTCGGTAATGGTCAATGCGTAGGCAACCAGCGAGCCCGCACCGGAGCCGCGCCCCGGCCCAACAGGGATGCCATTCTCTTTCGCCCATTTAATAAAGTCTGCGACAATCAGAAAGTAACCGGGAAAACCCATCTCCAGTATGACGTTGATTTCAAGCGCCAGCCGTTGATGGTATTGTTCACAAAGCGTCTCGAAATCCGCTGCATTCGAATCAAATATCTGCCGACAACGCTGCTCCAGCCCTTCCTGTGCCTGCTGCCTGAAGAAGCCTGCCATGTCCATGCCTGCAGGCACCGGAAAATCGGGTAAGTAATTTTTACCCAGCTCCAGTTCAATATTGCAACGGCGCGCAATCTCAACGGTATTTTCCAGCGCTTCCGGGATATCATGAAACAGCGCCTGCATTTCTTCCGGGCTACGCAAGAACTGCTGGTCAGTGAATTCCTTTGAACGGCGCGGATCATCCAGTGTGCGGCCCTCATTGATACAGACACGCGCTTCATGTGCTTCAAAGTCGGAGGCTTTAAGAAAGTGCACATCATTGGTAGCGACCACCGGTACCTCTGCAACCGTGGCAAGGTCGATGGCCTTGTGCAGGTAATCCTCTTCGCCCACACGCCCGCTACGTTGTAATTCAAGATAGAAACTGTCGGGAAAGAGTTGCTGCCAGCGCTGCAGTAATTCGTGGGCCAGTGAAATCTTGTTAGCCAGCAGCGCCTGCCCGATATCGCCGGCAACACCACCTGAAAGCGCTATCAGCCCCGATGAATGACCGTCCAGCCAGTCAGGTTCCAGCACCGGTATACCGTGATGCTGGCCTTCAGTGTAGGTGCGGGAAACCAGGCGCGTCAGATTCAGATAGCCGGTTCGTGATTTACACAGCAGCACCAGTCGGGTTGGCGACGACCCGCCGCTGTTATCGGCGACCCAGAGATCGACGCCGACAATGGGTTTGACGCCCGCCGCCATGGCCGCACGATAAAACTTCACCATGGAAAACATGTTGCACTGGTCTGTAACAGCCACCGCTGGCATGCCAGCTTCTGCGACACGTTTCACCAGCGGTTTGACCCGGACGGTGCCATTGACCAGCGAATACTCGGAATGAACGTGTAGATGGACAAAGGCTGCTTGCATGGAAAAAGTGTCCGGTTTTATCAGTCTGGATGAAAGTCCAAACCACTCCTCATTTAAATTCAAGTAATATACTGTTACTTATTGTTTATTATTATCAATATATACATTTACTACGCCACCAGCAGCACCCGCAACCGGGCAAGTGACGGCGACGGAAACTGCAAACGGTTCCTGTTTACGTCTGAGTTAATTCACTCTTTCCAGTACTTTCCTGACAGGCGCATACGAGCGCCGGTGTATCGGTGACGCACCGAGCATTTCCAGTGCCTCAACATGAGCCTTGCTCGGGTAGCCTTTATGCTGTGCCAGCCCGTAACCCGGGTACATCACATCCAGCGCCTGCATTTCCCGGTCACGCGTCACCTTGGCCAGGATAGAGGCAGCGCTAATCGCTGCGACCTTGCTGTCACCCTTGACGATTGCCCGGGCCGGACAGGAAAGTTCCGGGCAGCGGTTGCCATCAACCAGGGCATGTTCGGCTGTCGGCTGCAAGGCGTTGACGGCACGCTGCATGGCCAGCATCGTTGCCTGCAGGATATTGATGCTGTCGATCTCTGCGACCGAAGCACTCGCCACGGCCCACGCCAGGGCTTTTTCCTGAATTTCGTCAAACAGTCGTTCACGACGTGACGCAGACAAGCGCTTTGAGTCATCCAGGCCAGTGATCGGGTTTTCCGGATCGAGGATGACCGCACCCGCAACCACCGGTCCGGCCAGTGGCCCCCTGCCTGCCTCGTCAACACCCGCCACGCGGCCGGCGGGAATCGCCAGTTCATGATCCATTAGTGTACTCCTTCAAGATGATATTGCATGAGTACTAACCAACTCCAGCACGGTCTCTGCAGCAACCCGGTTTGCGTCCCGCCGCAGCTCGGCATGTATTGCGGAGAAGATGCCTGCCAGCTCCTGTGCACGTTGTGGATCCTCAATCAATGCCAGTATTTCACGGCCCAGTGATTCCGGCGAGACCTCACCCTGAATCAATTCTTTCACCAGTGGCCGGTCTGCCAGCAGGTTGGGCAGGGAAAAGTACCTGGAATTCACCAGCATTCTGGCTAACTGATAGGTCACGGGAGACAGCCGATAGGCGACTACCATGGGCCGTTTCAGCAACATACATTCCAGCGTCGCGGTACCGGATGCCAGCATCACGGCATTCGCTGCCGCCATGGATTGCAGTCCTTGACCGACGAGCAGCGTCAGCGGCAAACGTGTTTCAATCGTTGACAACACTTCTTCAAAGGCCTGTCGGCACTCATAGTTGGCCAGCGGCACCACAAAATGCAGGTCATCACGGCGCTGGTAACACCAGACAGCAGCATTCAGAAAGTCAGCCGCCATGCGTTTTATTTCTCCGACACGGCTACCGGGCAGCAGCGCAACCACCGGCCCCTGGTGTTCAAGCTTTATCTGCCGCCGCGCCTGTGCCGGGCTCACATCATCGACAATCAGATCTGCCAGCGGGTGCCCGACACAACGTGCCGGCACCTGCTGCTCCACATAGAAGCGTTCTTCGAAGGGAAACAGTGTCAGCATGCAATCCACACTCGCGGCAATCTTGCGCACACGGTATTTCCGCCAGGCCCAGACGGACGGACTGACATAATGCAGGGTCCGGATACCGGATTGTTTTAAGGACCGTTCAAGTCCAAGGTTAAAATCCGGTGCATCCACGCCAATAAAAATATCGGGTGGCTTATCCAAAAAGTGACGCTTGAGACCGCGACGTATGGAGATTAACCGCGGCAGGTGTTTCAGTACCTCGACCAGCCCCATAACAGCCAGCTCCGCCATGGGGTACAGACTGACACAACCCGCTTCCTGCATGCGTGGTCCGGCAATGCCCTCAAATACGGCGTCTGGAACCTTTTCACGAATGGCCTGAATGAGACCGGCAGCCAGGTTGTCACCGGAGGCTTCTCCGGCAACAATACCGACATGGAGCGGATGAGATGACGCGGACATTCTAGTGTGGTGTAACGAATAACGTGTACGTATCAGCGAGACGAGAAGCCGTCATCTGCGGTGTTGCGTCTCTTGTAAAGGGCACGCCATTCCCGGCGAGACGCGCCTTGCAGCTAACGGCTTCTCGTCTCGCCCGAAGGGAGGCCCACAAATAACCCAATACGGCGTTGCAGCCCTTGTTAAGGGAATAACCATTAACTGCAGACTGCGCCTTGTCCTGGCTCATTTGTGGGCCTCTGATATGTACACGTTATTCGTTACACCACACTAAAGAACAGTGACTCCGTGCTACCTGACGATGCCGCGCGTCTGGTTCTCAAGAAAAGAAACCAGCACACCCAGTTCCGGACACGCTTCCACCCTGCCCCGCAGTTCGGTAATCGCATCCTGCAGGGAGCGGTTTTCACGGTAGAGCGTCTTGTACGCCTGTTTCAGTGCCTTGCGTGTCTCAGCCGGGAATCCACGACGACGCAGCCCCTCCATATTCAGTCCATGCGGACTTGCAGGGCTGCCGCCAACCGTCACGTAGGGTGGAACATCCAGACTGATGCCGGCACCATAGGCTGTCAGCGAATGTGGACCCAGTGAACAAAACTGGTGTACCAGTGTAAAGCCACCGAGGATGACATAATCACCAATAGTGACATGCCCGGCCAGCGATGCATTGTTCGCAAAGATTGTTTGATTGCCAACCTGGCAGTCGTGGGCAATATGCACGTACGCCATGATCCAGTTGTCATCACCCAGCCGGGTGACACCTTCATCCTGCGCAGTGCCTCGATTGATAGTGACAAATTCGCGAATGGTATTGCGATCACCTATTTCCAGGCGGGTCGGTTCACCGCCATACTTCTTGTCCTGGGGATCATCGCCGATAGATGCAAACGGGTGGACAGTGTTGTCCCTGCCAATGCGGGTATGGCCCGTAATGACCACATGCGGGCCAATACGTGTCCCGGTCTCGATAGCAACGTTTGCCCCGATCACCGTATAGGGTCCGATGCTGACGTCAGCGGCAATTTCTGCCCCTGCATCGATGACCGCTGTTGCGTCAATCAAGTAGCAATGTCCTGTTCGGTACACATGATCTCGGCCGAGGCAACCATCTTGCCATCGACACTGGCCTCGCAGGCAAATACCCAGATGCCGCGCTTGGCGCGCTTCAGGTCAGCACGAAGAATCAGCTGGTCCCCCGGCTCAACCGGCTTCTTGAACCGGGCCTTGTCGATACCAACCAGGAAATACAGGCTCTCGCGCTTCGCACCCCGCTCCACTGTCCGGAACGCCAGCAGGCCGGTAGCCTGTGCCATCGCTTCCAGTATCAACACCCCCGGCATGACGGGATGTTCAGGAAAATGCCCCAGAAAGAACGGTTCATTGTAGGTCACGTTCTTGTAGCCTACCAACGACTCTCCTGCCGTGAATTCCGTGACCCGGTCAATCAGCAAGAAGGGGTAACGGTGTGGCAGATGCTGCAGTATCTGTTGAATATCCATTTTCGCTCGATTGGGTCGTTTTGGTTTTTGCCAGGCAATCACTGCCAAGGCAATAATTTGCTAGTTAGCGTCCATCCAGAAAGAATAACTCTCGCCAGGACGCCAGGATCGAAAAGTCATAACTTACTGTTATCAACTCCATACTAAATAATTCTTTCTTGGCGCCTTTGCGAGAGTAATCATAGCGTTTACTAATTATTTCCGTGCTGTTTTTCAGCTGCAAGTGATCTTTCCAGTGACTGAACCTTGCGCGCCAGTTTGTCCAGTTGCCTGAAGCGTGCATAATTCCTGTTCCAGGTTTCATTCTCCTGCGCCGGAACCCCCGATGAATAAACACCCGCTCTGGTGATTGATTTCGTCACCATGGTCATGCCGGTAATAATGACATGATCGGCAATCTCAAGATGCCCGACGATACCGGCTCCCCCGCCAATCATGCAATGTTGTCCGATGCTGGCACTGCCCGAGATGCCGACACACCCTGCGATCGCAGTGTGCGCACCAATGCGGACATTATGCGCGACCTGTATCTGATTATCGAGCCTGACGCCGTCCTCGAGTACGGTATCCTCCAGCGCACCGCGATCAATGGTTGTATTTGCACCGATATCGACGTCATTACCAATCCTGACACTGCCGAGCTGTGGAACATTCACCCAGCGTCCACCGTCATTTGCCAGTCCGAATCCATCACTGCCAATGACCGCACCCGGCGCAATACTGGCGCGCTCGCCGATGCTGACATCGTGACATACCACCACATTGGCAGACAGTCTGCTGTCGGCTCCGATAACACTGCCAGCACCGATAAAACAGCCCCCCGCCAGTTGCACGCCTGCATGAATCACCACGCCTTGTTCGACAATACAGCGGGGACCAACCCAGGCACTCGCATCAACCCTGCAATCTTCATCCAGGCTGGCACTGGCATGTATCCCCTGTCTGGCGACTGGAGACGGTGAAATCAGGGCAGCTGCGCGCGCGTAGCTCACATAGGGATTGGACGAAACGATGGCGGCTACCGGATAGTTCGCCGCATCGTCAGGAGACAGGATCACCGCCGCTGCACGACAGTCGTTCAGGTACTTCCGGTATCCCGCATTCGCCAGAAAACTGATATCCCCCGCACCTGCATGCTGCAGGGTTGCAACACCGGTAATCTCGCAGTCCGGGTCCGCATTCTGTAATTCCCCTCCGACTTCCTCAGCCAGTTTAGCCAGTGTCAGCGTCATCCGGATGGTCGTCTTATGGAGTGAATTACTTGCCCGTGAGCTTTTTAAGTACGCTATCCGTGATATCGATCTTGTCACTGGAGTACACGACACCCTGGCTCATGATGAGATCAAATTTTTGCTCCTTGGCCAGGGTAACAACGGCCTCGTACATATCCTTTTGCAGCTTTGCCAGCACCTCGTTGCGACGAATATTCAGATCATCACGAAATTCTTCCTGGGTACGTTTCAGGTCACGCCGCTTTGAAAGGATATCGCGTTCCAGCTTGCTGCGCTCTGACTCGCTCATGACCGCGCCATCACGTGTCAGCTTGTCTTCCTTCGTCTTGATCTGACGTTGCAAGGCAACCAGCTCCTTTTCCCTGGGTGCAAATTCCTTTTCTATCTTGCTCTGGGCTGCCTTGGCCTGCGGTGCCGACTCCATCAGTTTAACCGTGTCTACGAATCCGATCCTGGTCTCCGCCAGCAGGGGCCCGGAATAAACGGTAAACGCAGACAGCAATACTATAGAAATAATCGTCGAGCTAGTTTTTTTCATGGTTTGTTCTCCAGAACGTTATTACAACAATCAGAAAAATGTGCCTATGGTAAACTGGAAGTTCTGTACATCATCATCTTTATCTGCATTAAGCGGGTAACCCAGACTGACCGAAATGGGACCCAGCGGTGACAGCCACAAGCCGGCCAGACCCACACTGTACTTCAGGCTGCTGGTACTGAAGGTGTTATAGTCGCCGAACACGTTACCCACGTCAAAGAAGGCACTTAAGCGCATGCCGCTGGCATTCTCTACAAAGGGTACAGGAAAAATGAGTTCCGCGTTGAATACCATCAGGACAGACCCGCCAATGGGATCACCGTCGGAATCCCTGGGACCCAGGGTATTGTCTTCGAATCCACGCACAGAACGCACACCACCGGCATAGTAGTTCTCGAAGAACGGCAAGTTGTCGAAATCACCAAAACCGTCGCCATAACCAAGATTGCCTTTCATACCCAGCGTCAGTTCCCGGGTCAACGGGATAAAGCGTTGCTGAACGTAGTTCAACTTGTAGTATTGCAAGCCGGAGCCAGGCGTGGTCGTTTCAAACGAGAAACTCTGCAGGCCACCGGTATCGGTAAACAGAATCTTGTTGCGCGAGTCATGACTCCAGCTGCCGGTCAGCACCAGGTCATCAAAACTGTCGCCATGCTTATCGATAAAGTCGGTGACTTCCAGAGGTGAAGTGCTCGTTTCAAACAAGTCCAGCCCCTGGTAGCCCACGCTGAAACGCACAGTATCGTATTCATTGATCGGGATGCCAAAATTGATATCGGCGCCACGGGTATTCGTCCCGTAATCCGACAGGTTGGCTTCTGATGCATCCGTTTTCCGGTAGAAGGCGCCAAAGCCGCGACTGACACCATCAACCGTCCAGTAAGGATTGACGTATGCAAAACGGTAGATTGTATTGATTTCGCTGTTGTCAAAAGTAAAACTCACGCGCTTGCCGGAACCCAGAAAATTTTCCTGGCTGATGCTGGCATTAAACAGCAGCCCCGAAGTCTGTGAAAAACCCAGACCGGCCGTTATGCTACCGGATGATCTCTCTGTCACCGAGTAGTCAACATCCAGTTGATCCGTGGTACCGGGGACCGGGGGCGTTTCCACGTTAACATTCTCGAAATAACCCAGTCGATCCAGCCGGGTACGGGAACGCTCAACCTGTTCCGCCGAATACCAGCCGCCTTCCAGCTGCCGCATCTCACGACGCAGGACCTCGTCGCGGGTGCCGACATTGCCTGACAGATTGATGCGACGCACATAAACGCGATCACCCGGATCCACAAAGAAACCCAGCTCAACCTCGTAGGTTTCATCATCCAGTTCCGGGGAAGTATTGACATTGGCAAAGGCATACCCCTGGTTACCCAGCAGGGAGCTGATTTCATCAGTCGCCTGCGTCACCTTCTTGCGCGAAAACACATCGTCGGGATTGATCCTGATCAACGGGTATATCTCTTCTGCCGGCACCACCAGATCCCCGGACAGCGTTACTTCCCTGATCGTGTACTGTTGACCTTCCATCATATTGATGGTGATGTAAATGTCCCGCTTGTCCGGGGTAATCGAGACCTGGGTTGAATTGATATAAAACTTCAGATAGCCACGATCAAGATAATGGGTACGTAAAATCTCGAGGTCTGCCGACAGGGCCTGCTTGGAATACTGGTCACTCTTGGTAAAGGCAGAAAAAATATTGGGTGTCGTCAGGGTAAACTCTTTCAGCAATTCCTTGTCGCTGAATGCATGGTTTCCAATAATATTGATCTGCTTGATGCGTGCCACACGGCCTTCAGAAATATCGATCAGGATACCCACCCGGTTTCTGTCCAGCGGCGTTACCGTGGTATCGATCTTGACTGCATACTTGCCGCGACTGAAATACTGTCGTCTTAGTTCCTGTTCAACCTTTTCCAGCAACGAACGATCAAAGACCCGCCCTTCGGCCAGACCGATCTGCTTCAGCCCTTCCAGCAATTCCTCGGTATCAAGGTCCTTGTTACCTTCAATCTCGATACTGCTGATAGCCGCGCGCTCCTCGACATAGACCACCAGTACATCGCCGTCTCGTTCAAGATAAACATCATTAAAGAAGCCGGTCTTGAAGAGCTCCTTGACAGCCGCGATACTGTCTTTTGTATCAATGGTTTGCCCGATACTGACCGGAAGGTAGTTAAATACTGTACCTGCTGTTATCCGTTGCAGTCCCTCGACGCGAATATCCTTCACCAGGAAGGGTTCAAATGCATGCGCTGTTGCACTGAGGAAGAACGTCAACAGCAGCGCTCGACACAAACGAGTTAATTGTTTCAATTGCAGGTACATTGACAGGTTCATTCAAGCAAACGGATGATGTCGTTATAAAACGCAAGCGACATCAATGCCAGCAGCAAGGTGATGCCAATCTTTTGCCCGACCAGCTGTACTGTTTCGGACACCGGGCTGCCCTTTACAAGCTCTACCAGATAAAACAACAGATGTCCGCCATCCAGTATCGGGACCGGTAACAGGTTCAACACCCCGAGACTGACACTGACGATGCCCAGGAAACCAAGAAACGTTACCAGACCGACAGCCGCAGACTGACCTGCATACCGGGCAATACTGATAGGACCGCTGAGGTTCTCAACCGAGGCCCTGCCGCTGACCATTTTCCAGAGCGTTTGCAGTGTCAGCGTAGTCACTTCCCAGGTTTTATTGAGCGCCTGCGGAACAGCCGCAAACACACCATAGCGCACAACGACGCGCATTCTAGCACGCTCCTCTGCACCCGGAAGCTGTACGTAGGCACCGATTCGACCGATGGTCTTGCCGTCATCCGACACGCTGTCCGGTGTAACCACCAGTTCCACAAGCCCGTCAGTTCGTACCACCTGCAGGGCAATACGCACACCCGGGCGCTCACGGACATAATCAACCCACTGTTCCCATTTACTGATGGGCGTATCGTCGGCATGCACCACTTCATCACCGGGCAGCAGTCCGGCACGTTCACCGGCCCCCCCTGCAACCAGCCGTTCAATTACCGCTGGAGGTTGCCACGGGCTCAGGCCAAAGTTATCGAGTACCCCGCCCTTTTTCAGCAAGGCATCGGGTTCTGCAAAATACGCCTGCAGGTGGCGTTCATTTTTATCTGTATCCACCACGGTCACATTGACCGCGTCCCTGCCATCAAGATTGGCCTCGAGTAACGCCATGACGGCCGTTTCCCAGGTCGGGGTTGGCCGGTTTTCTATGGACAGGATTTCATCACCCGTGCGGATGCCGGCTGCCTCGGCATAGGAGGATGGCAGCACATCACCAACGACAGGTTTCAGGCCGGGCACACCCGAGACAAACATGAGCCAGTAGGCAAATATTGCGAATATAAAGTTAAAAGCCGGGCCGGCAACGACAACTGCAATACGGGTCGAGACCGGCTTGCGGTTAAATGCCCGGGACAATTCCGCCTCGGCAACCTCGCCTTCGCGCTCATCCAGCATCTTCACGTAGCCACCCAGCGGGATGGCGGCAACGACCAGTTCCGTCGCATCCTTGCCAAAGGTGCGTTTCCATAAGGGTTTGCCAAAACCGATAGAAAAACGCAGTACTTTTACGCCCAGACGGCGTGCAACCCAGAAATGCCCGTACTCATGCACCGTGACCAGCACGCCAATGGCGACCACAAACGATGCCAGGGAGAAGAGAAAGCCACCCATCATGCTGTCACCGCCCGTCCTGATTCAATATACTCACAGGCCACCGCACGCGCCGTGGCATCATCTGCGAGGATTGTTTCCAGTGTATCTGCATCATGTACCCCGCACTGATCAAGCGCCTGTCTGATAACGGTGTGTATCGCGGTAAAGGCAATGCGCTGCTCCAGAAACGCCTGCACAGCCACTTCATTGGCGGCATTCAAAATGGCGGGTGCCGTACCGCCGGCCTGCCAGGCAGCCGTTGCCAGCGTCAGGCAGGGGTAACGAGTGCTGTCCGGCGACTCGAATTGCAGCGTGCCAACCTTCAGCAGATCAAGCGAACCAGCACCGGAGTCAATGCGCTCCGGCCATCCCAGTGCATGACTGATCGGTATGCGCATATCCGGATTACCCATCTGTGCCAGCACCGAGCCGTCTGCATATTCAACCAGCGAATGAATGATTGACTGCGGGTGCAACAGCACCTCGATTTGCTCCATCGGCAGACCGAACAAGTAGCCGGCCTCGATCACCTCAAGCCCCTTGTTCATCATCGTTGCCGAGTCCACAGAGATCTTTTGTCCCATCACCCAGTTAGGGTGTGCACAGGCCTGCTCCGGCGTCACGCTGTGCAGTTTGTTCACTGGCAGGGTCCGGAAAGGACCACCCGAAGCCGTCAAAATAATTTTTTGCACCCCCCGTGGCGGTGCGCCCGGGGTGTAGTCATCCGGCAGGCATTGCAGGATGGCATTGTGTTCACTGTCGACGGGTAACAGCGTGGCACCGTGTTCCCGTACGGCCTGCATGAACAGGGTACCGGACATCACCAGCGCCTCCTTGTTGGCCAGCAATACCCGTTTGCCTGCACGTGCGGCTGCAAGTGACGGCAACAACCCGGCCGCACCGACGATACCCGCCATTATGAAATCAACAGCATCCAAAGCGGCAACCTTGATCAGGCCCTCGGGGCCGGACAGTACCAGCACGTCGGGTGCCGCCTTTTTCAACACCTCATACAGGCGTGTTGCCGCATCGGCATCTGCCATGACCGCGTATTGCGGCTGAAAGCGGACGCATTGTTCAGCCAGTTCTTGCACACGGGAATTTGCTGTCAGCGCGATGACCCGGAAGCGACCCGGGTGAAGGGCAAGTACATCAAGTGTATTGACACCGATAGACCCCGTTGACCCCAGCAGGGTGACACCCACAGGATGAAGTTTATTCATAATCGACAACCCTGCCGGCCAAGCACATGCAACATCATCACAATGCCAACCAGAAAAAACCGATCAGAAACATGGGTGCCGCCGCGACCAGGCTGTCGATACGATCAAAAATGCCACCATGACCCGGAATAATGTTGCCACTGTCCTTGATACCACTCTGGCGTTTCATCAGGCTTTCAAGCAGATCACCGGCCACGGAGAACATGGCCGCCAGCAACGAAATCATCATGAACGCCAGTGTCCACTGCAGCGAATGGCTGTAAAGACCGCCCGCAATCGCTGCAAACAGCAGGCTCGCGAGCAAACCACCATAAACTCCTTCCCAGGTCTTGCCGGGGCTGATCGCCGGGGCAAGTTTCCTGCTACCCCATTGCCGACCCGCAAAATAGGCACCGATGTCAGCCAGCCAGACCAGCATCAGCAGCATCAGCGTTAACGTCGGACCACGCTCGCCGTGCGCGTGCAGTGTGCTCAGGGCCGCCCAGGCCGGCAAGATAACCAGTGCACCCGCGACCATTTTCAAACTGTTGTTCATCATCGAGGCTTGTGCACCGAATTGCGGTTTGGATAGCCAGAGTAATGCACACAACCACCACAGGAACGCCACCAGCAACAGGGGTTTAATCAACTGTCCAAGACCTGTTATCCAGAGCAACCACATCAGCACGGCAATTGCAGCGGTATAAACAACCCGGCCAGCGATCGTTTTCAGGGGTATCAGGTGACTCCATTCCCAGGCGCCGGCCAGCATGACGGCTCCCAGAATCGAGGTGAACGCGGGGTTGCTCAGGAACAGCACACCGTAGATGACCAGTGGCGCCATAATGAGCGCAGAGATCACGCGCATCCTAAGCACCTTTTTGCTGCTCCACCTGTTCGCCAGTGCGACCGAAACGCCGCTGACGGTTTGCATACCACGACAAGGCTGACTGCAATTCTCTTTCATTAAAAGCCGGCCACAGCACATCGGTAAAATACAGTTCGGTATACGCCAGTTGCCAGAGCAGGAAATTACTGATGCGGCGCTCGCCGCCGGTGCGTATAAACAGGTCGGGTGGCGGCAAATCAGACAGGGCTACTTCAGCAGCAATAGCATCAGGGTTAATGTCCTGCGGCAGGAGTTCACCGGCCTGTACCCGCTCGGCAAGCGTCCTGGCCGCTTCACTGATATCCCACTGACCGCCGTAATTGGCTGCGATCACCAGATCCAGTTTTGAATTACCACTGGTATCCTGTTCCGCCTCTGCAATCAGGTATTGGAGTTTTTTGGAAAAAGCACGGCGCTCGCCAATGAAGCGCAACCGGACACCGTTCCGGTTCAGCGACGCCACTTCCTTTTTTAGCGTTTTAACGAACAGGTCCATTATCCGGTTGACCTCCTCGCTGGGGCGTCGCCAGTTTTCACTGCTGAAGGCAAACAGCGTCAGCACTTCTATGTGCTGGTCGATGCAAGCCTCAACGGCACGGCGAACCGACTTGACCCCCTCACGGTGTCCGACATAACGGGGCAGCAGGCGTGATCGTGCCCAGCGGCCATTACCGTCCATAATAATGGCGATATGACGCGGCAAACTGTTTGTGTTGCTATCCAGGGTCATCTATACAACGATTAAATTTCCATCAGTTCCGATTCTTTGGTTTCGAGCACCTTGTCAACTGCAGCGACATGAGTGTCTGTCAACTTCTGGATATCATCCTGCGCCTTGCGTTCCTCATCTTCCGATATTTCCTTTTCCTTCAGCAGATCCTTGAAATCACTGTTCGCATCACGCCGGATATTACGTATCGCCACCTTGGCCGCCTCGCCATCATTACGTACAACTTTTACCAGCCCGCGGCGGGTCTCTTCTGTCAACGGCGGCAAGGGAATGCGAATGACCGTCCCGGCCGTTGCAGGGTTCAGCCCCAGGTCCGATTTCATAATGGCCTTTTCAATAGGCTGTACCATCGGCTTCTCCCACGGAGTAATGGTCAGGGTCCGTGCATCCTCAACGCCTACATTGGCTACCTGTGAAATCGGCACATCGGAACCGTAATAATCAACCACCAGGTGGTCCAGCAAGCTCGGGTGTGCACGCCCGGTACGCACTTTACTGAGTGACTGCCTGAGTGATTCGATGCTCTTGTCCATACGCACACCGGCATCCTGCAATATTTCCTTTATCATTGATCAGTTCTCCCGCTGAACCAGTGTTCCAATATCCTGACCCGCAACAATCCGGCCAAGACGGCCGGCTTCAAAAACGTTAAACACACGCAGCGGCATATCATGCTCATTGCAGAGCACCAGGGCCGTTGCATCCATGACACCGAGTTTCTGTGCCAGTGCATCGTCATAGCTGATGCGCTGATACAGTGTGGCATCAGGATGCGTGACCGGATCGGCACTATAGACGCCATCAACCTTGGTTGCCTTCAACATAATATCGGCGCCGATTTCAATCGCGCGTAAACTGGCCGCAGAGTCCGTAGTAAAAAAGGGATTACCGGTACCTGCAGCAAATATGACGACAGCACCCTGCTCCAGATGCCGTATCGCCCGGCGACTGGAGTAAGACTCGCAAACCTGGTTCATGGTCAGGGCCGACATCACGTGACAGGGCGTACCGGCCTTTTCCAGCGCATCCTGCATTGCCAGGGCATTGATAACCGTCGCCAGCATCCCCATGTGATCGCCACTTACCCGGTTCATGCCCTGTGAGGCCAGACCGGCACCGCGCAGAATATTACCACCGCCAATCACCAGCCCCGCTTGTACCCCCTGGCTGACCACGGTGTGTATTTCCTGTGCCAGTCGCTGCATTACCTGCGGGTCAATACCGTGACTGCCCTGCCCCATCAGGGCCTCACCGCTGAGCTTCAGCAATATCCGTTTATACAGCATTAATTTACCTTATATTTCAGCGCCTTGTAAAATACACAGGCAAAATTTACCCGGAGAGCATTGTCTTACTTTTTACTCGGAATTGCCATAAAAAAACGGGGTCGAAAATCGACCCCGTTCTGTAGATGCCCCTTGTGTGCATGGGCGAGAGCCCAACCAGGCGCGTAATCAACCGCCCTTGACCTGGGCCATCACCTCATCCGCAAAGCTTTCATCCTTCTTCTCGATACCCTCACCGAGTTCAACGCGTTCGAAGCGCACGACACTTGCCCCTGCCTGCCCCAGCAACTTGCCGACGGTCTGGTCCGGGTCCTTGACGAAGGACTGGCCCAGCAGGGTGATTTCACCCAGGTACTTGCGAATCCGGCCACTGATCATTTTTTCGATGATGTTATCCGGCTTGCCACTCTCACGCGCCTGCGCCGTAAAAATATCACGCTCGGTGGCAATCATGTCCTCGGGCACCTGGTCCTCGGAGATACACACCGGTCGCGGATCATGTGCCGCAATATGCATCGCCAGATCCTTGCCCAGCGTCGCATCACCACCGGCAACATCCACCAGCACGCCAATGCGCACGCCGTGACGGTAACTGGCGATGGGGTTCTCGCTCTCCACCCGGATAAAACGCCGCACGGAAATATTCTCGCCAATGGTGGCAATCATCGCCTTGCGTGCATCTTCTACTGTGCCGGCATCACCATCCTGGAACGGCATGGCCATGAGTGCGTCGATATCTGCCGGATTATCCGCCAGAACACGTTTCGCAATGGCTGTAACAAAACCCTGGAAATCCTCCTTCCTGGCAACGAAGTCGGTTTCACAATTGACCTCGACAATGGCCGCTGTTTTGCTGTCATCGCTTGTTTCGATAACAACAAGACCTTCAGCAGCTATACGGCTTGCCTTCTTGTCAGCCTTGGCAAGTCCGGTCTTGCGCAGCGCATCAATCGCTGCATCCATATCACCATCGGCATCGACCAATGCCTTCTTGCATTCCATCATGCCGGAACCGGTGCGTTCGCGCAGTTCTTTTACCTGCGCAGCTGTAATAGCCATATCCTTGTCCTCGTGTATTTTCTCGCCTGTATAAAAACCTGCACGGAAAATGCAGCAATCTACAGGGTATTATTCCTTGCTCGCAGTCTCGTCAGCCCCGGCAGGCTCTGCTGCAGTGACTTCCTCTGCAGGAGCTTCTGCCGCAGCTTTATCGGTCGCATCTTCTTCCGGTGCTGCAACTGCTTCAGGTGCCGCTTTTTCAGCCACTGCTTCCTTTTTCACAGCCACTTTTTTTACAGCCTTCTTTTTAGTGGCTGCCTTCTTCCTTGCAGGCCTGGTGCCTCCGGAATCATCCAGCTCAACGAATTCATCAGTTGAATCAGCGATAGCGTGTGCAACGCTCAGCTTGCCGGTATCAATGGCATTGGCCGCTCCTTCAACATACAATTTGATAGCACGAATCGCGTCGTCGTTACCCGGGATGATGTAATCAACTCCCTCTATCGAGTTATTGGTGTCCACAACACCGACGACCGGTATACCCAGCTTCCTGGCTTCACTGATAGCAATCTTTTCATGACCGACATCGACGACAAACATGGCATCCGGAATACCGCGCATGTTCTTGATACCGCCAAGACTGCGTTCCAGTTTCTCCATCTCACGCGTCAGCATCAGGGCCTCTTTTTTGCTGATCTTTTCAAACGATCCGTCTTCAGACATGGCCTCCAGATCTTTCAGACGCTTGATTGATGCCCGCACAGTCTTGTAGTTGGTTAGCATACCGCCAAGCCAGCGGTGGTTGACATAAGGCATACCACAGCGCGTGGCATTCTCCATGATCGGCTGTTGTGCGGATCGCTTGGTGCCGACAAACAGGACAGTACCGCCATTGGCAATCAAACTACCGAGATAATTCATGGCCTCTTTGAAGAGCGGCATCGTCTTCTCGAGGTTGATAATGTGGATTTTGCTGCGATCACCGAAGATATAGGGGGCCATCTTCGGGTTCCAGTAACGGGTCTGGTGACCAAAATGCACGCCAGCTTCCAGCATCTGGCGCATAGTGACATCTGTCATCTGTGTTTACTCCAAGTTCAGGGTTAGGCTTCCATGTACTCCATAACAACAACCCGCGAGGCTGCATATAATTTAGCTGCAACCAACCGGGCACCCTGCTGCATGTGCCGGTACATGTGTGAATTTTGCAAAGCAGCCCTCTGAAGGGCACTTAACAAGCCCGCCTTTATACCATACACTCACCACTTCGACAATCTGGCTGACTTTGCGAGAGATCTAGCGGGTACCGCCGCCCCCCTTTAATAATCAGGATCTTAGTACTCCTTCAAGGTGATATTTGCGAATTCAGAGCCCCCGAGCCGTGTCAGTGCAAGGCGCAGCTCGCAGGCAATGACCGCACCCTTGCCAAGAGCTGCAACGCGACAATGGCGCGGCTCGGGGGCTCCCTTCGGGCAAGGCGATAAGCGGTCATCTGCTACGTTGCTTGCCCTTGAGGTAGAATGGCTACCCCGGCGGGCAAGCGCCTTGCATCTGACCGCTTATCGCCTTGCTGAACCTGTAAATATCACCTTGAAGGAGTACAGATGCCAGTCACCATTAAAACAGCCGACGAAATCGAGAAAATGCGAATTGCCGGGCGGCTCGCAGGCGAAGTCCTGCAGATGGTCCGGCCCCATGTCAAAGCCGGCATCACTACCAATGAACTGGACCGCATCTGTCACGACTATATTGTTAACGTGCAGCAGGCGGTACCGGCACCACTCAATTACCGCGGCTTTCCGAAATCAATCTGCACCTCGGTCAACCATGTCGTATGCCACGGTATACCGGGTGACAAGAGGTTAAAGAAAGGTGATGCCGTGAATATCGATATCACCGTCATCAAGGACGGCTTTCACGGTGATACCAGCAAGATGTTCTTTGTCGGCGAACCCACCGTGGCCAGTGCACGGCTGGCACGAATCAGTCATGAATGCATGAAGATAGGTATAGATATGGTCAAACCCGGCATCCATCTCGGGGATATCGGACACGCCATCCAGCAACATGCAGAGTCACAAAACTGTTCTATCGTGCGCGAATACTGCGGCCATGGTATCGGTCGCGAATTTCACGAAGACCCGCAAGTGCTGCACTATGGCAAACCGGGTACCGGCATGAAACTGGAACCCGGCATGACCTTCACCATCGAACCCATGGTCAATGCAGGCAAGCGTTTTACCAAACTGCTCCCCGATGGCTGGACCGTTGTCACCAAGGACCACAGCCTGTCAACCCAATGGGAACATACCATTCTGGTCACTGACAGCGGCCACGAGGTACTGACCTGCGTACCCGGCGATGACATCTGATACCCTCACTGCCCGCACAGCAATGGCCGGCGATGCCGCCACCCTGGACGCGGTAAGCTTCGAATCCTGGTTCAGGCTGCATGCCCTTGACGAAGCCCGTGACAACGACAGCGCACCCCTGACCTTGTACAAGGATTGCCTGAAACACGGCAACCAGGTACTCACAGAAAAATTTACGCAGGGTATCAGCGTACCGACACTGATCCATGCCCGCTCATGGCTGGTTGATCAGGTACTGCGGCGGGCCTGGTCTCATTTAATGGGATCAGCGCAGGACAGCCTGGCACTGGTTGCCGTCGGGGGCTACGGTCGTTGCGAACTGATGCCCGGTTCGGATATTGATCTGCTTATCCTGCTCCCTGATGCTGACCACAATCAGTTTAACCAGCAGATCACGGACCTGCTGACATTTCTCTGGGATATCGGCCTCGAAGTCGGGCACAGTGTACGCACCATCAATGACTGCATTGAACAGTCGCTGGCTGATATCACCGTGGTCACCAACATCATGGAAGCACGCTTGCTGGCAGGCACAGCAGACCTGTACGAGCGGATGCAGCAACGCACCGGGCCCTCCGACATCTGGAACAGCCGTGATTTTTTTGCGGTGAAACGCGAAGAACAGCGCAGCCGTCACAGAAAGTTTCATAATACCGCCTACAACCTGGAGCCAAACATCAAAGAGGGCCCTGGAGGGCTGCGCGACATACAAATGATTACCTGGGTCGCCAACCGGCATTTCGGTACGGCGTCGCTCGATGAACTGGTGGAACGTGATTTCCTGACCCGGGAGGAATACCAGACCCTGATCAAGGGCCGCGAACGGCTATGGAGCATACGCTTTGCACTGCACACGCTCACCGGTCGTGGTGAAGATCGCCTGCTATTCGACTATCAGCGCACACTGGCGCAGACCTTTGACTTTCACGATAACGAAAACCAGCTGGGCGTTGAGGCCTTCATGAAGCAGTACTACCGCACCATCATGGAATTGAGCCGCCTCAATGAAATGCTGCTGCAACTGTTCGATGAAAACATCCTGCACCCGGAGGGACCGGGCAAACCGGTTGCAGTCAATAAACGGTTTCAGAGTTGTAACGGCTACATTGAGATCATTGATGATCAGGTGTTCCGCCGCCAGCCATACGCACTGCTTGAGATCTTCCTGTTACTGGAACAACACCCGGAACTGAAGGGTGTACGTGCCGGCACCATACGCGCCATCCGCGAAAACCGTCATCTTGTAGATGATGACTTTCGCAAAAATATCCGGTCACGCAGCCTGTTCATGGAGATCATTCGACAGCCCCGGGGAATCACCCACGAACTGCGACGCATGAATGTCTATGGCATCCTGTCCGCCTATCTGCCTGCCTTTGGACGAATAACCGGGCTGATGCAGTACGACCTGTTTCATACTTACACAGTCGATGAACATATACTTACCGTGGTACGTAACCTGCGTCGCTTTACCGTCCATGAATTCACCCTTGAGTTTCCGTTATGCAGCCACATCGTTGCCACCATTCCCAAACCTGAACTACTCTACCTGGCCGGCCTGTTTCATGATATCGCCAAGGGCCATGGCGGCGATCATTCAGAACTGGGAGGTGTAGTTGCCCATGATTTCTGCATACAGCATGATCTCAGCGACTACGATGCCAACCTGGTGACATGGCTGGTAAAGCATCATTTGCTAATGTCTTCCACAGCGCAACGTGAAGACATCAGTGACCCTGCTGTCGTCAGTCGCTTTGCCAAAATCATAAAGGATACGATACATCTGGACTATCTTTATCTATTGACGGTGGCGGACATACGCGCCACCAACCCGGGGCTGTGGAACAACTGGAAAGATGCCTTGCTGAAACAGCTTTATTACAACACACGGCGCGCCCTGCAACGTGGCCTGCAGGATCCGATGGAACGTACCGAGCACATTCAGCAGGGACAGCAGGACGCCGTGGAACGACTGGGGGGACTGACCCCGGCGATAACGGATCTCTGGGATGATCTCGGTGATGACTATTTTCTGCGCCATTCGCCTGAACAGGTCGCACACCATACGCGCCTGCTGCTGGATAATACGGAGAACAACACCCTGGTCGACGTGCAGCCGCTCACCGAGCGTGGCGGCACCGAAATCTTTATCTTTGCGCCTTCCGAGGCGGGTCTGTTCAGCCGCATCACTGCGATACTTGACCAGCTCGGGCTGAACGTAGTCGACGCCGGTATTTTCACAACACAGGACGACAGGGCCCTGGATTCATTTCATGTTCTGGAAGAGTCAGGCTCTCCCATCAGTGGTGAGCAACGCCTGGAAGAAGTAAAATCCACCCTGCTGGAAGAGATTAATGCCAAACAACGCAGAACCTGGCACGTGTCCCGTCGGACACCACGTCAGTACAAACACTTCCCCATCAAGACACACCTTGATTTCAAACTGGACTCGTTTGACCAGCGAACGGTAATGGAGATCATCACGACCGATCGCCCGGGCCTGCTTTCCCGTGTCGGACAGGCGTTCGCCGATTGCAAAATCAAGCTGTTGAACGCAAAAATTGCAACTCTGGGCGCACGCGTGGAAGACGTATTTTACATTACCGATCAACACAAGCAGCCACTCACTGATCCCTCGAAAATAGCACGCCTTGAAAAAGCAATTCACAAATACCTGGATACAGGGGAACCTCCCGGTTGATTCCGGCGGAACGGGCGGGTTATGCTGACTAGTATGACTAGTACTCCGACAAGGTTATGAAAACAGGGCGCGCCACATGTTCCTTTGTTAAACACCTTCTTGTTATCTTTTATATAATCGTTGCGGTTCCCGGGTGTGGCGGCGGCGGCGGAGGAGATTCATCTACAATTACGCCCCCCCCTCAGCCCGCTCCTCCTGCCAGCTTTACCATAACCGGCGGTGTTATTGCTGCAGCCGGAAGTGTGGCCGACGGAGATGTGAATGACCCCAATGCTGAATTTATCCCTAACGACACCATTCCAACTGCTCAAATTATCCCGAATCCTGCCAGTGTCGGGGGCTATGTTAACCAGCCAGGCAGTGGCTACCCCGGACGATCCAGAATTCCCGGCGACGCATCTGACCTGTACAGGGTTTCGCTGGTCGCCAATCAACAGATCACGCTCACCATGGGTGACGCTTCCGTCCCAAACGATCTGGACCTTTTCCTGATTGATATTGATGGAAATCTTGTCGCCAGTTCAGAGGGTATCGGTAATACAGAGACTATCGTTTCGCCTGTTACAGGTACCTTCATTATTGAAGTCTTTGTTTTCAACGGGGCATCTAATTATGTATTAACGGTTGGTCTGGCCACACTTGCAGCGGCAGGCACTTTAAGTGTTTTAGATGACTTCATCCCCGGTGAGGTAGTGGTACGGTTCAATGACAGCTACAATGATAAAGCACGCAACACAAAGAACCTCTCTATACTGGAAAGCGTTGCTGGCCTGAGCACCAGGGCTGGCGCACCTGGTCGTGAAGCACTGTTAAGCTTCGGCAATAGCAGACAGATTGCAAGTACAGCACAGGCACTGAATTCAACAACCTCAAGCAAGCATCATTCCGCCATCATGAGGAAGGCTAACATTGATTCTGCGAAAATCGAGACCATCAGAACAATCAAAACATTGAGGAGACGCCCTGATATCAAGTACGCGGAACCTAACTATATAGTTCAACCCTTGCTAACGCCAAATGACGGCGGCTACCCCTTTCAATGGCACTATCCACTGATCAATCTGCCTCAGGCATGGGATATTACAACGGGTAGCAACAGCGTGGTTGTCGCCGTGATTGACTCAGGGGTAATTTTGTCGCATCCGGATCTGCAAGGGCAATTAGTACAGGGCTATGATTTTGTTTCTGACCCGTCCAATGCTCTGGACGGTGATGGTATCGACAACAACCCGGACGACCCCGGTAATACACTTATGCCTGGCACCTCTATCTTTCATGGCACGCATGTAGCTGGAACAATCGGGGCAGCAAGCAACAACTCGACAGGCGTGACTGGTGTCAGCTGGGCAGTCTCGATCATGCCCCTCCGCGGGCTGGGTGCTCTGGGTGGCAACAGTTATGACGTCATGCAGGCAGTACGCTATGCTGCCGGCCTGCCAAACGATTCTGGCACAAGTCCTGTGAAGCGTGCCGATGTAATCAATCTGAGTCTTGGCGGACTTGCTTCTTCCCTGGCAGAACAGGAGTTATTCGCACAAGTAAGGGCGATGGGGGTAATTATCGTTGCTGCGGCGGGAAATTCTGCTAACAGCACGCCATTCTATCCGGCATCCTATGATGGCGTTGTCTCTGTGAGTGCTGTTGACATAAACAAGAACAAAACGCCCTATTCAAACTTCGGAACTACCGTTGATGTAGCGGCTCCGGGCGGAGTTAGCACTCAGGATATTAATGGCGACGGCTATCCTGATGGAGTTCTGAGTACTGCTGGCGATGATTCTTCAGGTGGCATCCAGACGAATTACAGCATCTACCAGGGCACATCAATGGCTGCACCGCATGTCGCAGGCATTGCGGCTCTAATGAAGGCAGTGAATCCCGCATTAACTCCTGCAGCCTTTGATAACTTGCTGGCAAGCGGACAACTAACAGAAGATCTTGGACAAGCAGGTCGTGATGATATTTACGGATATGGCCTTATAAATGCCCATAAAGCTGTTGTTGCGGCAGGCGGTGCAGACATAGCACCTGTCCTGGTAGCAACACCTGCAGCACTTAATTACGGGACCAGCGTTACGGCCTTATCGCTGTCCATTGAAAACGGTGGCGGTGGTTCCCTAACAATTGATCCTCCCTCGGAAAATGCCTCGTGGCTGGACGTAGCAGAGGGTAATGTTGATATCAACAAGAACGGGGTCTATGTTATTTCAGTTGATCGCGCCGGGCTTGGGGATGGCACTTACTCGGCAACAATTACCATCACATCCTCTGCCAATACCGTTTCTGTACCTGTCGTCATGCAGGTCAGCAGTACCGCACTGTTTGCCAATACAGGCTTCCAGTACATTTCCTTGATTGATGCTGTGACAGGGAATACGGTAGACGGGGTTGCTGCAAGTGTAGTAAACGGCAGGTATTCCTACAGTTTTACCCAGGTTCCTGTCGGCACCTACAGAATATTCTCTGGCAGTGACAGCAATAATGACGGATTTATCTGCGATGCAGGTGAATCATGCGGATCATTTCTTACCCTGACACAGCCAACGGATATCATGCTGAGTGAAGATCTGTCATTAAGTGACTTTCCATCTTCTTATGCGGCTGACTTTACCGGCCAATCGGGTACCGGCCAATCGGGTACCGGACAATCCTACAGAAGACTTGATGAAGACAGTGCGCTACGCCAGTTACAGAGATAAGCTCAGGCCCTGGGTATACCTTCTGATGCTGCTGCTATCCGCGTGTAAAACGGACAGTATGCAGGAACCTGCCACGGCGGCGGTTGAAGTTGCCCTGCTGGCACAGAGCAGCTTCTGCCAGGCAGTCAGCCCGGAGCCATCGATTGCGGTACTCACGGATGACGATGCGTACCAGTCTGCATACAGTCAGACAGGAAAACATACTCCAGGCAACACTGGTATTCCACCAGACGTAGACTTCTCGCGCTTTAGTGTAGGTGCTGTTTATATGGGGATACGCCCAACGGCTGGCTATCAAGTAGGGCTGGCTTCAAGGGCGGCTAAAGTTGGAGAGAATAACGAACTGCACCTGTTTGTTACCTGGACTGAGCCAGCAGCCGAGACCCTCCTGGCGCAGGTAATAACCAGCCCGTGCATGCTAATAGCAATACCGAAAGGTGAGTATACGACCATTCAGGTAATTGATGAAGAAGGCAAGATACGCATCACTGGAGCTCCAGGTCACGAGTAGTTATCTCAACCAACTCGATCGCATTCCCGTCCGGGTCACGGCAAAACAATGCACGCCGCCCTGATCGACTGAGCGTATAGGCAACACCCGCGGTTTCCAGCAGCGACGCGATCCCGTCCAGATCCATCACGCTCAGCGCAACATGCCAGTCACGACCGCCGTGTTCCGGTAGTTCAGCTCTCCGTTGCGAGTCCGGCAGTTCCAGCAAATGTATCTGCGCAACACCCACACGCAACCAGGCACCCGGGACATTCATATCCGGTCGTGACCCGTCGACCTCAAGACCCAGCAACCCCTGGTAGAACCTCAGTGCCCTTCCTGTATCACTGACCAGCAGGGTGACGTGGTGAATTGCCCTGACGTTAACCATTGTCATCTCCCGCATGAATGTGTGCCGCCATGTAGGCCGCCGTCACGATCATGAATCCGCCCAGCCACTCCCGGTACAACACGATTTCATCTGTCAACAACAGGGATGAGACGGCACCGACCACCAGCTCAAACAACAGGATGACAGCAGAGCGGTGCACCGGCATGTGTGTCACGCCATACAACACGGTCAGTGTCATCACCAGAAAACCACACAGACCCAACGCT
>Ga0316190_10000119_pt1 | contig 47496 bp, 44 predicted proteins | sample Eddworburrow2_MG_FD_204929 | JGI IMG/M metagenome (GOLD analysis project Ga0316190, IMG submission 204929) | Coastal sediment microbial communities from Maine, United States - Eddy worm burrow 2 | ecosystem: Environmental > Aquatic > Marine > Coastal > Sediment | place: USA: Maine | collected...
GGGCTCTACCCCCCTACCCGGACCATCATCGACGCCTACCGGCTCCGTCACCTCTACGGCACCGAACAAGCAAACGAGGCCCTGAAACGCTGGCTCGCCCAGCCCGGCAACCAACCAACCGAACTCCTGGCCACGGCCCACGATTTCCCGGCCGCTGCACCGGCGGTCCGGTCGGCGTTGCAGGTTCTGTTGTGAGCCCGACCCCGTCCCGCAACGATCCAGCTGGCGCCGCCTACCTCGATCTGCGCCACCTCGCCCGCGACTCCGGTCGCCCGACCAACGAGCTCAACCAGTTGTACGGCCTCGAAGGTTTCCTCGACCGGCTTGCGACCTCACCCCACAACAGCCACTTCGTCCTCAAAGGTGGTGTCCTTCTCGACGTGTTCGACAGTCGCAAGGTGGCCCCCACCCGCCCACTCGTGATCTTGACTTCGCTGCCACCGATATCAACGGTGACGCCGAACACCTCAGAGCCGTCGTCAACGACATTCTCGCCACCGCACGCATCCGGTTCCACATCGACATCAACACCGGCGACCCGCTCTCCCCGCCACCCCGCATCGTCGACGTACCACGACTCCTCGGCGGTCCCCCAATCTCGGTCACCGGCTACCGCATCGAACTCGTCCTGGCCGAAAAGATCGTCACCGCCATCCAACGAGGCACCGCCAACACCCGCTGGCGCGACTTCGTCGACATCGCCAACCTGGCCGCCAGCCCTCACGACGAAGCCGTACTCGGCTCCTCCATCACCGCGGTCGCCGCTCACCGGATCGTCAACATCCAACCCCTCTCCGACACCCTGGCCGGATACGCAGAACTCGCCCAACCCCGATGGGTCGCTTGGCGCCGCAAACACGGCCTGACCAACACCCCCGAAGCGTTCGCCGACCTCCTCGACCAAGCCACCACCTTCACCGACCCACACCTAAACGCAGCCCGCCAACAACCCTGAGCCGCTCTCGCCCGCCGCTCCGAGATTGCCCCACCCTGGGTCCGTGGTGACAGTCCGCAGGTACGAGGCACTTACAGGGGCGTTGACCAACCGGTCAGAGCCGGTAGTGACGCTCAGGTTTGGCGAACTCGATCGTCTTGTCGGTGGCCTGCCACCCTCAGCCCGCACCCACGCAGCGTGGTGGTCGAATTCCCGCACCAGCCGGCCACACTCTCGTTTCTGGCTGGACGCCGGGCGACGGGCGAGACCCGACTTCAACTGGACTGCGGCGGAGATTCCGGACAGGCAGGTCCATGCTGCTTCTTGGTCCTTCTGCCATGATTGGCGTGTCTCTACAGGGGTAGTGCACCCGAGTTTAGAGTGAATACGACGCCGGTTGTAGAACAGTTCCACGTATCTGGTGATGTCACATATCGCCGACTTACGGGTCGCGTACGAGGTCCTATGGACAAGTTCTTCGCCTAAGCTCGGTTCATGACTCGTCCGTTCCGCTTCGGGGTTCAAACCAAGGTCGCAGCCAGCAGGGCCGAGTGGGTGGAGCTGGCTCGCAAGATCGAAGATCGGGGCTACAGCACCGTCACGATGCCCGACCACTTCGACGATCAACTGGCTCCCGCCGTTGCCTTGATGGCGGCGGCCGACGCCACCGAGGTGCTCCGCATCGGGACCCTTGTGTGGTCAAACGACTACCGTCACCCGGTGATGTTGGCCAAGGAGGCCGCCACGCTCGACCTGTTGTCCGAAGGCCGCCTGGAACTGGGGATCGGGGCGGGCTGGATGGTCTCGGACTATGACCAGGCGGGCATGGCCTACGACCGGCCTGGCGTCCGCATCGACCGTATGAGCGAGACTCTTGAAATACTTCGAGGCCTCTTTGCCGACGGCCCCTTCTCCTTTGTTGGCAAGCACTACCGCGTCGAAGATCTGGAGGGCAGCCCCAAACCCTTCCAGAAGCCCAACCCTCCGCTACTCATCGGTGGCGGCGGACCACGCATGCTTCGCCTGGCCGGACGTGAGGCCGACATCGTCGGGATCAATCCCAACTTGGCCCTTGGCGCCATCACCGCCGATGTCGCCGTCGATGCCACCGCCGAACGATTCGACGAGAAGCTGAGCTGGGTCCGCGAGGGTGCCGGCCATCGGTTCGACCACATTGAACTCCAGCTCCGCACCTTCATCGTCTCCGTCACCGACGATCGCCTGGGGATGGCCGAAACCATCACCGGCGCCGGCGGCCTGAACATCACCATGGAGCAGGGCCTGGCCTCACCCCTGGCCCTCATCGGAACGGCGGCGCAGATCGCCGAGGATCTCCGCGAGCGGCGGGAACGGTTCGGTTTCAGCTACATCGTGGTCGGGGCCGACGAATACGAGGACTTCGCTCCCGTCGTCGCCGAACTAGCCGGGACCTGAGCCTCATTTTGAGCTGCCTCGTGGTCCGGATCAAGGTCGAGGTACTGGGCCCACGAACCTGACGGGATCGGCTCCAGTTGCTCGATGCCGAACCCGTACTGATAGGACCAGGCAGTCTGTCCCCCGTCGGTATCAACGACGAGGCGGTGGTACACGCCGGCAACCGTACCCTCAAGGCGGTCAGTGATGGCCAGACACTCGTCGATGGTGTCGGGATCGAGCGCCAGTACGAGGCCTTGGATCCGGGCGTCAATGGTGGCGGTGCCGTCGAACCGGGCGGCCGGATAGCCGTAGGGGGTCGCAAAAAGTAGGCCCCGCGTGCTGTCGGGTTCAACCGAGGTCACGAACGGTTCCAGGAACGGCCAGCGTTCCGCACCCGGGATGAGGGTCCCGTACACAAACAGTTGACACAGCGGATCATCCATCCCTGCACCTTAGAACGGCACACGCAGGCTCGACAGACCACGGTGATCCCGGTTGTCGATCATGAATTTGGTGCAATCTTCGGGCGCGCTGGCGTCAACGGTGCCGCCCGATGCCACCGCCAACGACACAGGCAACACCGCCACCCAGCCTGCACCAGGGCTACCCAGGCCCAGCGACGGATCGACACCCGCCTCAGGCACCGACCCGGCCACCGCCGCCCCCACCGCCCCGGTCAATGCCACCTCCGGCTGTGGCTCCTCATCAGAAACGGGACAGTTCTACCAATCGATCAGTTCAGGCGGGAAGAACCGGCAGTACTACGTGTCGATCCCCGCTGGCTACAACCCCAACGTGGCCGCTGCCCTGTACGTCGGAGTGCACGGCCGTGACTACGACGGCATCCGCATGCGTGACTACCTCAGTCTGGAGCGCCACGCCCAGGCCAACGAGAACTTCATCTACCCCGACGGTCTGCGTAGGGATTGGGGCGGATCCAGCGCCATCGGCTGGCAGAACGGCCCCATGGGCTCGATCTACGGCGGTATGGAAGACCTGGCCTTCTTCGACGACATGCTGGCCAAGGTCCGCTCCGACTACTGCGTCGACAGCAACCGAATATTCGTCACGGGGCAGAGTTGGGGCGGTGACTTCAGCCTGGTTCTGGCCTGTTACCGGGGCAACACGTTCCGGGCATCGGTCGGGGTGGCGGCCAATGACCCCTAACTCCCCGGTCTCGATCGCAGGTACCGCCTCCGACGACGAGACCTGGGACTACACCAGCTGTGCCCAGGCCACCCGCTACAGCTCCTACACCGCAGCCACCGGCCACCAGATCCCCCGCGACTGGTTTGCCGCAGCCGCCATGGCCTACTTCCGCTCGAAGTAGCAGCCAGGCGGCAGGAAACCCAGGAAGCCTAGGAAATCAGCAACTCCGGTAGCGGCAGGGCATGAACCAGGCTCAGCCGTTTGGTGGCCCTGGTGGCCGACACGTACAGCGACCGGGCCCCCTGAGGCTCCTCCGACAGCATCAGAGCCGGTTCGACCACCACGGCGGAATCGACTTCCAGCCCCTTCACCAGGCGGACGGGAACCACCGTGATCTGGCGGTCGAGACCGTCACGTGGAGCACGCCCCACCCGCACCCCGGCATCTTCGAAAGCGGCGACGATCTGGTCATAGATCGACGTGGGACAGATCACGGCCACGTTGCCGATGCCCGGTTGCGCCGCCTCGTCGACCACGGTCGCGACCACGGCCTCGTTCAGATCCTCAGCGGCGACAAAACGGGGGGCGTCGCCATCCTGACGGACCGAGATCGGCGGCGACAGATCAGGAGCGGCCTCGGCCAGGATCCTGGCCGCCAGCTCCATTGCCGGCCCTGGGATGCGGTAGCCGACGGTGAGTTCGGCGAACCGTGGGGGACGCCGATCGGGTAGATGCTCGAGGATCTCGTCCCAACTGTTGTGGGCCCAGGCTCCCGTCGACTGGGCGATGTCGCCGACGATCGTCATCGAGCCGTTCAGCGAGCGCCTGGTCAGGACCCGCAGCTGCATCGGTGACAGGTCCTGAGCCTCGTCGACCACGATGTGGCCGTAGGTTCGCACCTCGTCGCCCCCGCCCTTTCGTTTCTGGCGCGGCCCCAGCAATTCGCGCGCCTCATCAAGCACCGGCACATCGTCGACGGTCCACACCACCCGCCCGGCATCCATGTCATCCTCCCAGCCCCGCACCAGCGAGGCCCGCTCCTCGCTGCTGAGCTTGCGGGCGGCCGAAGCCAACAGGGCCTGGGAACCGTAGAGGTCGTGCAGCAACTGGGTCGGGCTCAGCCGCGGCCACATCCAATTGAGGGCCTCCTTGACCTCGACGTTGTCCTCCAGTTGTTCGGTGACGGTGTGCACCCCGACGCCATCGGGGTGGCTCTCGGCCAACGCCTCGAACAACGACGCCACCACAAACTTCCGGGCCGCATTGTGGGTGCGGTAGCGGCGCCGGGCCTCCTTGATGATGGTTTCGCTGGTGGCCACGGTGACCCGCAAGCGGCGGACCCCCATGCCGACCAGCAGATCCCGCCGCAGCGGGCGTTGACGGTCCCGCAGCGCCCGGCGAACGATGTTGACCATGCGCAGATCACCCTTCACCCGCGACGTCAACAACGAATCCCGTCCACTGACGCGGACCCCGGCGACCATGTCGGCCAGGACCCCCATCTCGACCCCGGCCTCCCCCAACGAAGGCAGCACCTGCTCGATGTAGCCCAGGAACAACCGGTTGGGGCCAACGACCAACACGCCCTGGCCGTCAAGGGGGAATCGGTGGGTGTACAGCAGGTAGGCGGCGCGGTGCAGGGCGACGACGGTCTTGCCCGTGCCCGGCCCGCCCTGGACCACCAACACCCCTGGCAGCGGGGCCCGGATGATCTCGTCCTGCTCGGACTGGATGGTGCCGATAATGTCGGTTAGCCGTCCCGTGCGGTTCTCCTCCAACGCTGAGATCAGGGCCCCTTGACCCCGCAGCTCTCTACCGTTGATCGTCACCTGTCGCGATCCGGCCGCCTCTCCGAAGAACTCATCCTCCAGGTCAAGCACCGTTCGGCCCCGTGAGGTGAAGTGGCGCCGACGAACCAGACCTTGGGGATCGCCCCCGGTGGCACGGTAGAAGGCTTCGGCCACGGGCGCCCGCCAGTCGACGATGAGGGGATCCTGGGTCTCGCTGGAAACGGCAACCCGACCAATGTGGTAGCTGCCGCCCCCACTTTCCTCGGACTGGTCAATGCGACCAAAACAGATCGACCGTTCGCCCAGTTCCAACTGGATCAGGCGATTGGCGATGTTCTCGTTGATGACCTCACGTTCCCAGCGGGCCTGGTTGGTGCCCCCCTCGCCTACCTCGACCATGGTCTTCAGACGCAACGCTTCGTCCCGGGATTCATCGAGCCGCCGGTAGGCGTGGTCGATGTGGGCCTGTTCCGCTGCAAGCTCCGGATGTGTGTCAGCCACCGCTCTCCTGACCTGAGGGAGCCTCTAATCCTAGTGTCCCGTCGGTGACTTCCCGATGGCGTGGACCCCGACCTCTGCGGTTGTCGAACCATTCGTGGTCCGTTCCCGGCGATCACGATCCGGCCCGGTACGGTAAGTCCGGTGACTACGGGTCCTCATCATCACTCCCCGCTGATGCGGGCCATCCGCCGTGAACCAGGATCGACTGTTCCCGTCTGGTTCATGCGTCAGGCTGGTCGATCCCTGCCCGAGTATTTCCCCATCCGGGGTGAGGGCACGATCCTCGACGCCATCAGTCATCCCGATCGAGCGGCCGAGATCACCCTGCAACCGGTGCGCCGCTACGGGGTCGACGCCGCCATCTTGTTCTCCGACATCGTCACCCCGGTGTGGGCCTCAGGCTTCGGCATCGACATCACCCCCGGACTCGGCCCCGAATGCGAACGACCCTTCACCTCGGCCGACGATCTGTCGCGCCTGCGACCCCTCGACCCGAGCACCGATCTGTGGTTCCAGGCCGAGACGATCAAGACACTCGTAGCGGAACTCGACGTGCCCCTCATCGGCTTCGCCGGGGCCCCGTTCACCCTGGCCGCCTACCTGGTGGAGGGTCGCCCCTCGCGTGACCACGCCAAGGTCAAGTCACTCATGATCTCCCAGCCGGATCTGTGGCACCAACTGTGCGACCGCCTGGCCGGGATGGCCGTCGACACCCTCACGGCCCAGGTCGAGGCGGGGGCCTCCGTCGTACAACTCTTCGACTCCTGGGCCGGGGCCCTGCACCCCGACCACTACCGGGCCTACGTCCGCCCCCACAGCGAACGCATCCTGGCCGCCATGGCCGATCTCGGGGTGCCGACCATCCATTTTGGCATCAACACTTCTGAACTGCTCGACCAGTTCGCCGAGGCCGGGGCCGACGTGGTCGGTGTCGACTGGCGGACCTCGCTCGTCACCGCCCGGCAGCGCACCGGCGATCGGGTGGCCCTCCAGGGCAACCTCGACCCCGCCCTGATCCTCGCCCCGTGGGATTCGGTGGCGGCCGAAGTCCGCCGCGTCCTGGCCGACAACAACGGCCACCCGGGGCACATCTTCAACCTGGGCCACGGCGTGCTTCCCCAGACCAATCCCGAGACGCTGGAACGGGTAGTCGCCCTCGTCCACGAAGAAGGCAATGCTGACGGGCCCTCCATTGGGGCCCCCGCCGGAGTCTGACCCCACCCGACCAGAGAGTTCGGAGCCTCACCATGACCAGCCCGCAGAAACCAACCGCAGCGGTGATCGGTGGAGGCATGGCCGGTTTGAGCGCCGCCCATGACCTCGTGGCCGACGGTTGGCAGGTCGAGGTTCACGATGCCGACAGCCACTGGGGTGGCAAGGTGTGGTCGAGCCCGGTCGGCGACCGCCTGGTCGACGCCGGCGCCGACACCTTCCTGGCCCGGGCCGAGGAGGGAACCCAACTGTGCATCGAGTTGGGCCTCGAATCCGAACTGGTCAGCCCGGCGGCCCCCGTACCCGCCTACATAGTGGGCGGCGGCGAACTGCACGAACTACCCCCCGGTTCCATGCTCGGCGTGCCCACCGATCTGGAGGCGCTCCGACGCTCGGGGCTGATATCGGCCGAGGGCGTGACCCGGGCCGAGGTCGATCTACGGACCGGGGCAACCCCGATCGATGGTGACATCTCCGTTGGCGAACTGTGCCGGGCCCGCCTCGGCGACGAGATCACCGACCGCCTGATCGACCCCCTCCTGGGCGGCATCAACGCCTCCGACATCGACCGCCTCAGCCTCGGGGCCGGTGCCCCCCTGCTGGCGGCCGCCCTGACCCAGAGCCCCTCTCTGATCAACGGCCTGATCAAGATCCGACCCGCCGCGGGCCCGACCCTGGGTACCCCCGACCCGGCCCCGGCTGGGGCCATGGCCTCCACCGGCCCAACCGGGGCTGTACCGGCCTCCATTTCCCGGCCGGTGTTCTACGGCCTGCCGGGGGGCACGGCCCGGATCATCGACGCCCTGATTGAATCCCTCACCGGCCGGGCCGAGCTCAACCTCGGGTCCAAGATCATCGCCCTCAACGAGCTGGCGGCCAGTGTCGATGCCGTGGTCATCGCCACCCCGGCCTTCGCCGCCGCTGAGCTGCTGCAATCGTTGAGCCCCGATGCCGCGGCCGAACTGGCCTCCATCGACTACGCCTCGGTGGCCCAGGTCATGGCCGAGGTGCCCCTCAGCCGTCTGGAACGAAACCTCGACGCCGCGGGCATTCTGTTCCCCCGGGTCGACGGCACCCTGATGACGGCCTGCACCTGGATGAGCACTAAGTGGGCCCACTACCAGCGGCCCGACACCGCCCTGTTGCGGATGTCGGCGGGCCGCTTCGGCGACGATCGCCCCAACCGCCACACCGACGACGAACTGATCGAGGTACTGCTGGGGGAACTGAACGAGATCGTCGGGGTACACGGAGCGCCAACGGCAACCCGGGTACAGCGTCTGTCCAACGCCCTACCCCAGTACACCCCGGGCCACCAGGCCCGGGTCGACCGCATCATGGAGGCCGTCAGCGTCGACGGCCCCAACATCCGCCTGGCCGGTGCCGCCTATCAGGGCATTGGTATCCCGGCCTGCATCGCCAGTGGCCGAGGTGCGGCCCAGTCCCTCATCAACCAACTTGGCTGAGTCGACGGGACAGCGGCCGCCAACGGGTTCCGTGGTGGACCGCAAGCCTCCGCCTGCCGGCAATCACACACCGACCACACTCTTCGGTTCGGCCCCGAACCGAACCGTGGTGATCCTGGCCGCGCTGGGAGCGGGGCTGGCCGTTGCCGCCTCAATGCCCCCGTGGGGCTGGTGGCCCCTGGCCTTTGTCGGGATCGCCGTACTGGATGAGTTGATCGCCGATCAGCCGTGGCGGACCCGCTTCGCCCGCACCTGGCTGATGGCGGCGGCCTGGCTGTACCCCGCCATGTTGTGGATGTGGGACCTCACCGCCCCCGGGTACGTCGTGGCCGTCGCCTTCTTCGCCGCGTACTTCGCCACCGCCGCCGCCCTCACCCCGAGTGGACCGGGGCGGCGCCTGGTGCTCCCCCTGTCGTTCGCCCTGGCCGAGCTTGCCCGCTGGTCCTGGCCCTTCGGTGGTGTGCCCCTGGCCCATCTGGCCATGAGCCAGGTCGAGACCCCCTTGGCCATGGCGGCCCGGATCGGCGGGTCACTGGCGGTGGTGGTGGCCGTGGTGATCACCGGCCAGGTGGTGGCCGCCGCCGCCCGTCGCCAGACGAGGGAGGCCGTGGTTGGCCTGATCGTGCTCGTCGTGCTGGTTGGGGCGGGGTTCGCCCACCCCCAGGCAACCATCACCCGTCAGGTCGAGGTGGCCTTGGTCCAGGGGGGCGGGCCCCAGCGGACCCGGGCCTCCTCCGACCAGCAACCGGTGGTGCTGGCCCGCCACGTCGAAGCCACCCGCCTCATCGATCAACCCGTCGACCTGGTGATCTGGCCCGAGAACGTGGTCAACCCGGGCCGCTTCCTCAGCCACGACGATGCCGATGCCCTGGTCCGCCAGGTGGCGGCCGACGTCGACGCCAGCGTGCTGGCCGGATGGTTCTTCCCCATCTCCGATCGCGCCACGGTGAACTACCACTCGACGATCACCCCCGAGGGTGATGAGATCGACCGCTACGACAAGGTGCGCCTCGTCCCGTTTGGGGAGTACGTGCCGCTGCGGTCGTTGATCGAGTCGATCAACGATGAAGTCCCGGGCCGCGATGTGCAGGTCGGCACGGCTGAGCCTGTGCTCGACACCCCTGTCGGCCCGGTCGGGGTTGCCATTTCCTGGGAGGGCTTCTTCGAGGTCCGTAGCCGGGCCGCGGTGCGGGCCGGGGCCGAGCTGCTCACCAACCCGACAAACGGCTCGTCGTACTGGCTAACCCAGGTCCAGACCCAACAGGTGGCCTCCAACCAGCTCCGGGCCATCGAAAACGATCGCTGGGTCCTCCAGGTGGCCCCCACCGGCTTCAGCGCCGTGGTGGCCCCCGACGGGACCGTGGTGCAGCGCACCGGTATCAGCGAACGGGCCACCCTGAGCGACACGGTGGACATGCGTCACGGTCTCACCCTGGCCGCCCGGTTCGGGTTCTGGCCGGTGGCCCTGGCCGGGCTGACCGCCCTGGCCGTCACCCAATACCGGTGGCGGTTCGACTCAGGGCACCAGGTCGGCGCAGGAGATCGGCTCAGCTAGGGGTCGACCTAGTTCTGGGGATCGACTGCACCCCCGGCCTGGTGGTACAGGCCGGTATTGGCGGACAGCCAAATGGCCCGGGACACCGCCTGGGACACGGTGTACAACACAACGAGGCTGATGGTTGCTCCCGCTCCTGGCAGCAACGACCCAACTTCGAGAACGTCGCTGTCTTCCACGTTGATGCCGTTGAACAGAACGTTGCCGTTGCTGTCAAAGTTGACGTGCCAGGCGGGAAGTACGGCCCCGACAATGCCGCTGACGATCTGGACACCGAACGAAATGGCGGAGAGGATGACACCAATCAGCAGCCCCCGGCCGAAGACGGCACCCCAGCGACCGTCGGTCGCCTGCCAGGAGGCCTGAAAGGGACTGACGCCGGGCGGAGCGACGACCAACGCCGTCTCGAAGAAGAACAGCTTCACCCACAGCCAGACACCGACCACGAACAGAGCCAAACCCGTCAGCAACCCGGCGCCAACGCCAACGTAGACGCCCACCAACACGAAGACAAAAACCGCGGCGAGTACGGCGATGACCAATATCAGACCCCAGCCAATGGCCCGGGGCAATCGCCGCAGACCAATCAACCAGGACGCCCCCAGCGAGCGGGGGGTGTCGTCATGGGCCATGTAGAGCTGGTGACTGGTTCCCAACCGGGCCGTACCGACGACGAGCAGCACGATCAGGGTGACCAGAGCGGTAACAAGAAATCCACCGGCTCCGAAGCCGGTGACCTCTACATCCCCCCTTGTGTCGATCACGATCGACTCCACCGCGCTGCGGAACAGGAGCAATACCAACGACCAACCAATCAAGGGCACGACGATGAGGAACACAGAAACAGGGACGATGCGTTTTACCAGCGTGTTGAAGGTGCCGCTGAGCCAGGAGCCGATATCGCTCAGGCCGCCTCCGTGCAGCGGTTGGCCTGCGGACCCGTAGGGACTGGCACCGGGCGACCACGGCTGGCCGCTGCCGTACTCAGGGGGCGAACCGGCGCCAAAGGGGTTACCTGCCCCCTGGTCCGCGCCGCCCAGCGGCTGCCCCGGAGCGGCGAAGGGGCTCCCTCCCGCTGGATCCGAAGCGCCCGCGCTCGGCGGTCCACCTGGGGCGGCGAAGGGATTTGGCGCCCCGGAACCAGAACCAGAGTCAGCACCGGGGCTGGAGCCGCCGGCGCCCGCGGCCGGCATCGTCGATTCGGTCCACGCCGAACCGTCCCAGTAGCGGTACTGGGTGCTGTCATGGGGGTCCGGGTACCAGCCCGGAGTCGCCGACCCTGAAGTCGTCATTGCCTCACCTGCGCTTTCAACACGGTCCTGGGCGCACCCTAATCGTTGCCCAGGCCAGGGACTAGGTGTCAGGCGCGATCCTTGCTCCCACCCCACCGTTACCCGGCCCCGGCCGCAACAGATGACAGCGACGACAGGACGAAGTAAAGTCCGGCGATGCCAGGACCGAGCGAGGAACCGGCGAAGGGCAGGGTCGCCGTTGAGGCAGCCCTGATCGAGGCAGCCAGTGACCTGCTGTCCGAGGTCGGCCCGCGGGCAACCAGCGTGCGCGACATTGCCACCCGGGCCGGCGTCAACCACGGACAGGTCCACCATTATTTTGGCGGCAAACAGGGGCTACTCAAAGAGGCCATGCGCCAGATGGCCCATCAGCACTACGAGGCCGTCAGGGCCCTGTCCGATGGTCGGCCCATCCCCCCACCCCTGACCGCCCCTGAAGATCAGCGCTACTGGCGGGCCGTGGTACGGGCCACGATCGAAGGCGACTTGGAGCTGGCCAGGACCGAGATCGACGAGGGCGTGTCAGTATCCCGCTCGGCGCTGGACTTCCTCACCGAACGACGGGGACTCGACGAACCAACGATCGGTTTGAAGGCGGCGCTGGCCGAGGGCACCGCACTCCAGCTGGGATGGATGGCCCTGGAACCGTTCCTGTTCCTGGTGGCCAACGTCAGCGACGACGAACAGGAGGAGGTCAGGGCCCGGATTCGCCAGAACGCCGAGACCAAACGGGCCCCGATCGAACGCTGAGACCAGCGTCAACCTGGTGTGATCTCCACCTGCACCGTTACCGGACCCTGGTTGAGCAGGCGGACGTCCATGTCGGCCTGGAAACGGCCGGTGGCCACCGTCAGGCCCGAGAGGCGCAATTGCTCAGCCACGAGATCGATCAGCGGCTCGGCCACCTCGGGCTGAGCGGCCGCGCTGTAACCGGGACGGTTACCCCTACGGGTATCGGCGTAAAGGGTGAACTGGCTGACCACCAGTACCTCACCCCCGACATCGAGCACCGATCGATTCATTTTGCCCTCATCGTCGGTGAAGATCCGCAGCTTGGCCAGCCTTGTGGCCAGCTTGATCGCCTCGGTCCCGGTGTCGTTGTGGGTCACTCCGACAAAGACACAGAGGCCAGGCCCGATGCAACCGACCAGCTCACCCTCTACCGTGACCTCGGCTTCGGTAACTCGCTGCACAAGTGCACGCATAGCAACGAGATGGTATCCCGCGGCCACCACAACCCGTGCTCCCCAACGGTCCGACCCGCAAATCGTGACCTTACAACATAAGATCGACGGGCCGAGGTGCGTGCCCCGACGCTCACCGCCCCGATTGGAGGCCCATGTCACCCCAACCTCATGAGCAAGAGCGTCCCCTTCGCCTCGCCTATCTCTCCTACCGGTCGAAAGCGACGGTAGGGGGCCAGGGCATCTACACCCGACATCTGACCAAGGCCCTGGCCGACCTCGGCCATCACGTCGAGGTCTTCAGTGGCCAGCCCTATGCGGTGCTCGATGAGCGGGTGGTGGTGCACCAGCTCCCGAGCCTCGACATCTTCAACGACCACTTTCCGGGGCGCTTTCCCGCCTATTGGGAGATCAAGTCGATCCCCGATCTGGTTGAGATCTTCCAGTTTTCCGCCGGTACCTTCTCCGAGCCCCTGGCGTTCAGCCTGCGGGCATACCAGGCGCTGCGCCACCAGACGTCGAATTTCGACATCGTCCACGACAACCAATCCCTTGGCTACGGCATGCTGGCCATTGACCGCATCCTGCCGACGCTGATCACCCTCCACCATCCGATCACCGTCGATCGGCGCCTCGAGATGGCCGCCGCCCCCAACTGGCGAAAGCGGCTCAGCACCCGACGTTGGTACAACTTCGTGAAGATGCAGGGCCGGGTGGCCCGCCACATGCCGAGGATCGTGGTCGTTTCGGAGAATTCGATCGACGACATCCATCAGGACATGCGGGTTGATCGTGATCAGATGCGCCTCGTCCACGTCGGCGTCGACCCCGATCTGTTCCGACCCATGCCCGAGGTCACGCGCATCCCGGGTCGGTTGATCACCACCGCCTCGGCCGATGTCGAGCTGAAGGGTCTGAGGTTCCTGCTGGAGGCGATGGCCAAGCTGCGAACCGAGCGTGAGGTGTCGCTCACCGTCATCGGCCGGGCCAAGGAGGGCGGTCGCTCGGCTGAGCTCATCGACCGCCTGGGCCTGTCCGACGCCGTGCACTTCATCACCGGTGTGCCCGACGAGACGATCGTCGAGCTGTACGCCGAGTCGGAATTGGCGGTCGTCCCCTCGCTCTATGAGGGCTTCTCCCTACCGGCGGTGGAGGCCATGGGAACCGCAACCCCACTGGTTGCCACCACCGGTGGCGCCCTACCCGAGGTCACCGGGGTCGACGGCGAGACGGTGCTGCGGTGCGAGCCGGGCAACGCCGAGTCACTGGCCGCCGCCCTGCGCCGTGGCCTCGACGATCCCGAGCTACGGGCCCGCATCGGGGCCGCCGGTCGGGAGCGGGTTTCGACCCTCTACACCTGGCGTCAGACGGCGGAGAACACCGTGGCCCAATACCGCGAGGTGATCGCCATGCATCAGCATCGCCAGCAGGAGCAGCAAGCGTCGGGCGGCGCGTTGGGCCGCAGTTGATGCTGACCGTCGACTACAACCGACTCAACCTCAAACCGGGGATGAGGGTGCTTGATCTTGGCGCCGGTTTTGGACGCCATGCATTCGAAACGGCCCGTCGGGGGGCCGACGTGGTGGCCGTCGACCTCTCCAGCGAGGAACTGGTGGCCACCACAAACACCTTTGCCGCCATGTATCTCGCCGGTGAACTACCTTCGGCGACCACCTCCACCTCCACCTCCACGGCCGATCCGGTCCAGTCGGTGGTTTCGACCACGGTGACCCAGGCCAACGGGCTACGACTGCCCTTTGCCGACGGTTCGTTTGACCGGGTCATCGCCTCGGAGGTACTGGAGCACGTCGACGACGACCTGGGGGTGATGGCCGAACTCCATCGGGTCCTGGTCCCCGGTGGCCGTTTGGCCGCCACGGTGCCCGCAGCCCTGCCCGAGCAGATCTGCTGGTGGCTCAACGAGGCCTACCACGCCCCCATCAGCGTTGGCGGCCACGTCAGGATCTACGGGCAACCCGAACTCCGCACGAAACTGGCGGCCAGCGGTCTGATCCCCATCGACAGCCACCGGGCCCACGCCCTGCACAGCCCCTACTGGTGGCTCAAGTGTGCCGTAGGCCTCGACAACGTTGACAACCGCCTCGTCAAGGCCTACCTCCGCTTCCTGACGTGGGACATCACCGACGCCCCCACCCTTACCCGCATGGCCGATCGCCTGCTCAACCCGATTCTGGGCAAGAGCTTCGTTATCTACGCCGTCAGTGATCCCGCCACCCGCACCAGGCAGACTCCCCGCAGGGTGGCGCCATGAAGGTGCCCTGCGTTCCGGGGGTCATCAGCGCTGCCCAGGTGTCGCAAACAGGGGCCACGATCGCTGAGTTGCAGCTCGACTCGGGCATGATCCCCTGGTTCCCCGGCGGCCACGCCGACCCCTGGAACCACGTCGAGGCGGCCATGGCGCTGGCCACCGTCGGCCTTACCAGCGAGGCCGAGCGGGCCTACCAGTGGCTGCTTGACCGCCAGCGGCCCGACGGGAGCTGGCACAACTACTACCTGGCCGACGGCATCGAGGACCCCAAGCTTGATGTGAACTGCGTGGCCTACATCGCCACCGGGATCTGGCACCACTATCTCACCACCGGCGACCGGGATTTTGCCCGCAGCGCCTTCCCCGCGGTCGACGCCGCCCTCGAGTTCGTACTCGACCTCCAGACTAGGCGGGGAGAGATCCTCTGGGCCCGCCACCCCAACGGCCTGCCCTGGAGCTACGCCCTGCTCACCGGGTCCTCGTCGATCAGCCACAGCCTCGCCTGCGGACTGGAGCTGGCAGCCCTGCTCGGCCACACCCGACCGCACTGGTCGGTCGCTCGCGACCGTCTGGTTTCCACCATCGTCGACTGCCCCGATGCCTTTGAACCCAAGGACCGCTGGGCCATGGACTGGTACTACCCGGTGCTGGTCGGTGCCGTGACCGGCGACGACGGGCTGAAACTGCTGTGGTCCCGCTGGGACGAGTTCGTGATGGAGGGCCGGGGGGTGCGCTGTGTCTCGGACCAGCCGTGGGTAACGGCGGCCGAAACCTGCGAGTGCGCCATGGCCATGCTGGCCCTGGGTGAACGCCAGCCCGCCCTCGAGTTGTTCGCCGGGGCCAACGCCCTGCGCGACGATGACGGTGCCTACTTCACCGGCCGGGTCTACCCTGAACGGATCAACTACCCGGAGGGGGAACGTAGTTCCTACACCGCGGCCGCCGTGATCCTCACCGCCGATGCCCTCGACGGTTCCAACCCCACCAGCTCGCTCTTCACCGACACCCGGCCCACCGACACCCGGCCCACCGACACACTGCTCACAAGCCGCTGCTGAGCGGGCGGCGCTTCAGATGCGCCGCAGCACCCGGAGGGAGCCGACGGTTCGGTAGGGCTCAAAGCGCCCCGAGGCCAGCGCTGGTTGGTAGATCTGGTCGTGTGGTGCCTGGCCACCCTCAGCCGGGTCGGCGAACACGTCGTGGATGGCCAGCAGGCCACCAACGGCCAGCTTTGGAGTCCAGCCCTCATAGTCGAGACGGGCCGGTTCGGCCCCGTGGCCACCGTCGATGAACAGCAACGACAGCGGCGTTGCCCAATTGGCGGCCACCGACGGGCTGTCGCCGACGAGGGCGACAGCCACCCCTTCGAGCCCGGCGTCGTGCACGGTGCGTCGAAACAGCGGCAACGTGTCGAGCTTGGCCAGCGAGGGATCGACAAGATCGGGCTCATGCCACTCCCACCCTTCCTGGTTCTCCTCCGAGCCCCGATGGTGATCGAGGCAGAACAGGACCGTGCCCGCCCGCCGGGCCACCGGCCCGAGGTAGCAGGCGGACTTTCCGCAGTAGCTGCCGACCTCGAGGAACGGACCGAGGCCCGCGTCGGCTTCCGCTGCCGCCTGGGCCAGGGCGTCCCCTTCGTCATCGGGCATGAACCCCCGGGCCTGGTGGGCGTGGTGCAGTTCGGCGTCGCTGAGGGGCCCGTCACCGGGGGTCACGGGGTTGCCACCTGCTCCAACCGGTCGGCCGAACGGTTGAAGAGGCGATCGAGTAGGAGGAACTTGGCCACCCACACCACGAAATAGCCAACCAGACTGGCCAACGCCACCGGGATCCCGGAACCAAAGATCCGGTCGGCGCCCTCGGCCAGGATGGTCGACAACACCAACCCGACAACGGCCAGGCTCCAGAACGGCAGAATCTCTTCGCTCAGACTGTGCGGTCCACGGACTTCCCAGACCCAGTGGCGGCTGAGCAGATAGCCGGGCACGGCGGCAACAATGGCGGCGAAGACGTTGGATCGCCCCCCGCTCCAACCCCAGCCGGAGTTGGCCAGGTTCAGGAGGATCTGGTGATTGACCACGTTGATGACCGACACCAGGCCGTAGCGGGCGGCAAGGCCGCCCCGTTTGCTGCTGGCCTCCGAAAGGAAGCTGAGGCTCGGTCGTTGCACAACGGTGAAGGCTACCGGACTCCCGGCCACTGAATCGTCACCCCGAGCGCCACAATGGAGCGATGGCAGCGACTCGGTCAACGGTTCGAGCAGTCCCAGAGGCAACGGAGCGTCCATCCCGGCCCGGCATGCGCCCCAGACTGGCATTGGTGGCCCTGGGTGTTGCGGCCCTCGCCATCGGGACCGGTTGCGCCGGCGATGACACCTCAACGTCGGGGGTGACGCCGCAGACAACAGGCGCCGGAGCAGCCGACGCCGAGCAAAACCCAACGGCAACCGCGGCCGACGCCGACCCCTCAGCACCCGGGCGCAGCACCGACGGCACCGCAGCGGCCGGCGACCCCAACGACCCGCCGGAGGCCGGTGACCCCAACGGCGACAACAATGCCCAACCAGACAATGCCCAACCAGACAATGCCCAGCCAGACAATGCCCAGCCAGACAATGCTGGTGCCGTCGACGGGGCCTGGGTCGAGGTTGACTACACCCTGGTCCCGGTCCTCAGCGCCGACCAACCAACGGTGCTGACCCCCCGACCCGGAAGTGATCAACTGTGGCTGGCTGAGCGTCGGGGCACGGTCCGCCGGTTGACACCAACGGAAACGACCACTGATGGAGGCGCCGCCCCGGGTGAGGTCTCCTTCAACGACGAGACGGTGCTCGACCTCAGCGACCGGATCAGCACCTCGGGCGAGGGCGGCCTGTTGGGCATGGTCTTCGCCCCCGACGGCCGCCACCTGTACGTCCACTACACCGACGGCGATGGTGACACCGTGGTGTCGGAGCTTCCGGTGGCTTCGGACACCGCGGACCGTAACGCCGAACGGGTGCTGCTCCAGCTCAACCAGCCCTTCGCCAACCACAACGGCGGGCAACTGGCGATGGGGCCCGACGAACTGCTCTACATCGGCCTCGGCGACGGCGGGAGCGGTGGCGACCCCAAGGGCAACGGCCAGAACCGGTCAACGTTGCTCGGCTCCATCCTGCGCCTCGACCCACGGCCCGACACCACCTCCGACGCCCCGTACCGCCTCCCGGCCGACAATCCCTTCATTGGTTCGGCGGAAGGTTTCCGACCCGAGATCTGGGTGTACGGCGTTCGCAACCCCTGGCGTTTCTCCTTCGACCGGACCACCGGCGACCTGTGGGTGGCCGACGTCGGCCAGAACGAACGGGAGGAGATCACCCACCTGCCCACCCAGGCCTCCAATGATGGCAGCGCCGGTCGGGGGGCAAACCTTGGTTGGAACCTCGTTGAGGCCGACCAGACCTTCGCCGGCGACCCACCCCCCGACCACGTGCCGCCGCTGTACGCCTACGGCCACGACGACGGCGGCTGCTCGATCACCGGAGGTTTTGTCCACCGGGGCAAGGCCACCGCCGTGCTCAACGGTGTCTATCTCTTCAGCGACTACTGCGCTGGTGGACTGCAGGGCCTGGCTCCTGCGGCTGACGGCGGTGTTGTCGTTGACGAGCTGCGCCTTGACCGGCAGCCAGCCCTGGTGATCGGTTTTGGCCAAGGCCACACCGGCGAGATCTACGTGCTTGAACAGGACGGCCAGGTGTCGCTGATCACGTCGGATGGCTGACCGGCCCCGAGGCCCCCGAGGCTTTCGGCGTCGGGGTGGATCAGTCCGTCACGATCAGAGCTGGTAGCGGTACACGTTGGTCTCGCGCCGTTTGAAGCCGAGGCGTTGGTAGAGGCGGTTCGCCGCCTCCCGGCTGGGCCGTGAGGTCAGATCGACGGTGGTGGCCCCGGCAGCGGCCGCACGCTTCAGTGCTTCTTGGTTGAGCGCCGTTCCCACCCCCTTGCCTCCAGCGGCGGAGTCGACAACGACGTCCTCGATCCAGGCCCGCATCCCGGTGGGGATGGCGAACACCACGAGGGTGAGACTTCCCACAATCGCCCCCTCCTCCTCGGCCACCAGCAGCGTCGAGGCCTCCGACGCGGCGATGGCGGACAGGAACTCCCTGGTCGGGGGCGGATTCGACGAGGAAAGCTGGGGAATCAGCCGGTCAAAGGCCGCCACCACGTCGTCGTTGACTTCGCTCAGCTCACGGATCTGCATCGTCACAGTATGGCGGCGACAAGGCCCCGGTCCCGGCTCACCGCTAACGTGGTCATCGTGGACTACATCGAGTGGACTGCCCAACGGCCACAGCTCCGGGAACCAATCCTCATTGCCGCCTTCGAAGGCTGGGGTGATGCGGGCGACGCTGCCACTACCGCCGCCCGCCACATCCGCGATCGTCTTGGGGGCGAAGCGTTCGCCGAGATCGATCCCGAGCCCTACTACGACTTCACCGCCACCCGTCCCATTGTCCATCTGGTCAACGGTGGCCGGGAGATCGAGTGGCCCAGCAACGAGATCGCCGGGGTCCAGGTCTCGGCTTCGAGCCATGATCTGATGGTGCTGGTTGGGGTCGAGCCGCAGATGCAATGGAAGAGCTTCACCCGCCAGGTGTTGGCTCTCGTCGAGGAGTTCGACGTCAAACTGGTTATCTCCCTCGGCGCCCTGATTGCCGATGTGGTGCACACCCGCCCGGCCAGGATCTACACCTCCGGTTACGACCTCGAACTGAACGAGCGCCTCGACCTGGAGCCCTCCACCTACGAAGGGCCAACGGGGATCGTCGGCGTATTGCACGACGTCCTGCGCACCAACGACACCAGTTCGGTGTCGTTGTGGGGCACGGTTCCGGGTTACGTCCCCAACGCCACCTCCCCCAAGGCCGCTCTGGCCCTGGTGGAGCGGGTCAGCCAACTGCTGGAGATCACTATCCCCACCACGGCGTTGGAGATCGGGGCTGCCGCCTACGAACGCCAGATTACTGAACTGGTCGAGGACAGCGACGAGACCAAAGCCTATGTGACCCAGTTGGAGGAGACCTACGATTCGATGCGACCCGAGTCGGGCGAGGCCCTGATTCAGGAGCTTGAGGACTACCTCAAAGACCGCTGAGGGCCGGCCCTCGGGCCAGGGGTACTCCGTCTCCGGAGTTACGATCCAGGTCGACGCCAGACGGGTTGGCGGGGTTGGTCGAACTGTAAATCCCCGGTGCCGTTGCCGTTGAGGGCGCCGAAGGCCAGATCACTCCACTGATCACCGTTGGCCAGCGGCTGGGGGAGTTCGTCGCGGGCGAACCAGCCGACGTCGAGGCACTCCTGGGGGTGGGGGTCCAGACTGCCGCCGACGGCCCGGCAGTGGAACACGATGCTGTACAGCGGGATGCGGCTGAACCCGGCCCGCATACCGTCGATGATGGCCAAGGGGCGCAGCACTTCGCAACGGATGCCGGTCTCCTCCAGCACCTCCTTCTCGGCCACCTCCGAAGGCGAGTAGCCGACGTCGGCCCACCCGGTCGGGTAGAGCCAGACACCGGAATCGGCCCGCTGGATCAACAGCAGACGACCTTCCTCGTCGCCAACGACGGCGCCGATCGCCACCTTGGGGGTCACATAGCCTGCGACCCCGGAGCCGACGAGACGCAACCACTCACTCGTCAACTCCTCGGCCAACCGGTCGGGCAGGGTGTTGCTCACCGAGGCCTGGATATCACCGGCGATGGCCAGGATCTCCTCGTAGCGCTCCGCCTCAAAACGATTCTCGGTGAACCCGAGCCCGGTCCGGGCCACACCGGCCAGGGCTTCGGACCATCGGATGAGGTCGCTCTCACTGGGGGTACTGGTCATGACTTCTCCTGACCGACGGCCTGCCTGATCGCCAGGTCGAGCTCCTGCAGCATCTCCGGATCGGACACCTTGTTGCCGTTGACGTCGCAGACGTAGAAACTGTCAACGGCTTGCGGTCCGAAGGTTTGCACCTTTGCGCTCTGGATGTCGAGCTGTAGCTCGGCCAGCGCCTGGGTCAACCAGAAAAGCAGGCCGACGCTGTCGGCGGCGTGAACCTCGATGACGGTGGCCTGATCGGAGATCTCATTGTCGATGACCACCTGGTGACGGGGCGGAGCGGCCGACAGTCGTCGCTGGTAGCGGGCGTAGGCTTCGGCCCGCTGACGGACCCTGGCGGTCAGGGCGATGCGGCCATCGAGGGCACGGGCCGCGGTGTCGATCACCCGGTGCCAGTCAACCACACCGGTCGAGGGTGGTTGCAGGGTGAATAGGCAGGCCACCATGCCGTCGGCGGCGGATGAAGCCATGGCGTCGAGCACGTCGAGGCCGCTCACGGCCAATACTCCGGCCAGTTGGCTGAACAGGGCCGGGCGGTCGGGGGCGACAACGGTGAGCGTTGTCGCCTCCCCCTTCAACACCTGGCGGCCCTCGGTCATCAGCTCGATGATCTCCGCCGTTGGCCAATCGGCGACGGCCACCTCGGCCAGGGCACCACCTTCGAGCACGAACGTGGTGCGATCGACGAGGTTGGCGAGCAGACCGGCCTTCCACGTACCCCAGGCCGAGGGTCCGGTGGCCAAGGAGTCGGCTTCGGTCAACGCCGCCAGCAACTGGAGGAACTCGACCGAGTCGACGGCGGCAGCCACCGCGCTGATCGTTCCGGGGTCCGAGAGGTCGCGGCGGGTGGCGACGTCGGGCAGGAGCAGATGGTGACGGCACAGGTCGACCAGGACCCCAACCTCGTCGTCGGGGAAGCCCATGCGGGCGGCCATGGTGGCGATCAGCTTCATGCCGACCTCGGTGTGATCGCCGCCGTAGCCCTTGCCGATATCGTGCAGCAGGGCACCGACCACCAGTAGATCCGGTCGACTGACACCAGCGGCCAGATGCGAGGCGTTGGACGCCGCCTCACACAGGTGCCGATCGACGGTGTAGGTGTGCATCACGTTGCGCTGAGGACGGCAGCGAACGGCTTCCCATTCAGGCACCAGGCGGGCCATCAGGTCGAACTGGTCGAGATCCTCGACCACGGCGATGGCTGAGCGCCCGGCCAGGAAGATCTGGGCGAACAGGGAGCGGGCCTCGGCCGACCAGGGTTCGGGTATGGGGACACCGTGATCGCGGATGCAGCTCAGGGCCGACCGGGAGATGGTGCGATTGGTTCTGGCCGCCGTGGCGGCCAGGCGCAGCAGAACCAACGGGTCGTTGGTCGCGTCGACCTTGTCACCCAGGTCGATGTAGCCGTCGACGAGGCCGAACTCGGTGGACATGGGTGGTTGCAGGGTCCCGATGGGGGCGATCCGGCCAGCCGAACGTTCCCACTGGCCCCAGGCTTCGTCGCTGTGCCAGGCGATTCGGCGCCCGGCCAGGGCGATGCGAACCATGAGGTCGTGGCTCGTCTCGTCGCCCAGGGCGGCGGCCACATCATCCTGGTAGTCAAGGGTCAGAACGTTGCCCGCCCGTCCTGCGATGCGGTGCAACTCCACCCGGGCCTGGAGTAGCAGATCAGCGTCGGCCTGCAATTCGCTGAGGCGATCGTCGCCGAAACCGGGCACTGCGGTCGAGGCCCAATCCAGGGCGTGCACGTCCCTCAGCCCTCCCCTCCCCTCCTTCAGGTGGGGTTCGATCTGAAAAGCAACGTCACCGTGCTCGTCGTGGCGGGTGCGCACGCTGTCGGCCAGACGACCCATCAGGTCGGTTGCGGGGTCGGCCCAGGCCTCAGCGGTGATCCTGCCGAGGCGATCGAGAAGATGGCCGTCGCCTGCGATGAGCCGACGGGACAACAGCGCGGTGGCCCAGTGCAGTTCCTCGCGGGCCAGGATTTCGGCCTGTTCGAGATTGACGACGGCGTAGCCGATCTTGATGCCGCGATCCCACACCGGATACCACAGGGCTTCGGCCGCCTCGGCGTAGTCGTCGAGATCGTCGTGCACGAGGATCACGTCGATGTCGCTGTAGGGGCACATCGCCTGACGGCCATAGCCCCCGACGGCGGCCAGGGCAAGACCTTGAACCTCGCCCAGCGCCTCGGCGAAAACGTTGTGAAACCACTGATCGGTGGCATCGCTGTGGGCCTCGGCGTAAGCTCGACCGGTAAGATCTGGTGCGGCCAGGAGAGGGCCTGCGCTCTTGGCCATCGAGGCTGCTACCCGTCGCCCTCAACGGAGTCCAGCAGAGCGGCAAGTCGGCGGAAGAAGATGGAGCGGGGCAGGACCTCGTCGAATCCCGCCCTCAGCGCCTTGTCGTGCGCCCCGGAGTCGACGTGAGGACCGAACCCCAGCAGGCGGGGACCTTCGATCACGAAGCCGTCAAGGTCCTCGCAGCGATCAAGGTCGATGATCAACAGCTCGGGATTGCACTCCTTCGCTTCCTGGGGGGTCTCGACGAAGGTCACGCGTCCCTGAAAACGCGAACGATCGAACAGATTGGGGATGTGCGCAGCGATCATACCGGCTCCTCGCTTTTCCTCCGATGCAGGTGCACATAGGCCTTGGCCGCGCCCCAGGCCAAACCGGCCTCGTGAACGGCGGGAGAAAGGTCGGCAAACGACGCAGGACCCAAATCGTAGACATCCTCGGGATGAAGCCCTCGGGCTGAGGAATCACGGTCGGTTGGGGGCACCCCGGCGGCAACCAGGACGGCGTTCGCATGGTGCACCCCGGAGCGGATGATGGACAAAGGGTTGGTCCATTGCTGATCGATGTCGAGGGCGAGCAACGTCGCCAGCTGTCCAGTGAGATCGGCCGTGGCCTCGGCTGCCGCCACCTGTGTTCTGGCCTCGACGGACGCGGACAGCTCGGGGCCACAACGGCTGATGACCGCCCGGTGGATCCACGGCCCGATGGCCGACTGCATGGCATCGACAAGACCGGCGGCCAGGCCCGCCATGATCACCTCGTCGCCCGACGGAGGTGTTTCAGCCACCGTATTCCGCGGCCTGACGTATGGAGAGTTCGATCCGGCGCCGCTTGCGGTCGATGGACAGAACCTTCACCCCCACCTCGTCGCCGGGGGCAACCACCTCTTCGGGAGTTGAGACCCGGTACTCCGAAAGCTCTGACAGGTGAACCAGCCCTTCCAGCTCACCAAGGCCGACAAAAGCACCGAAGTCGACGAGGCGGGTGACCGGTCCCCGCATGATCTCACCGACCTTGATCTGAGTCAGCGGATCGGGGGCCACGCGTCGAATCGACAAGCTGACCCGCCGCTTCTTGACCTTCACGTCGAGCACCCGGACGGCGACTTCCTCACCCAACGACACAACGTCCTGGGGGCGACGGACCCGCCGCCAGGACAATTCCGACAGGTGCACCAGACCGTTCACCCCGCCGATGTCAACGAAGGCACCGTAATTCGTGATCGAGGTGACGGTCCCCTGGCGCTCATCGCCCGGCTTGAGGTTCGATAGCAGTTCATGGGCCTTTTTGCGTTCCCCTCGCTGCAGCAGGGAGCGTCGGCTCAACACCAGCCGCTCCCGTTTGGGGTCGGCTTCCAGAACCTTCAACTCCAACACCTGGTGCAGGTAGGGCTTCAGGTCGGTGACCGACTCAAGTTCGAGATGCGATGTCGGCACAAAACCCCTGACTCCAACATCGACCACCACCCCCTTGGACCCGGTGGAGATGACCTTGCCCGAGATGGGCTCGTTGAGGCCGGCCACCTGCATGATCTTGTCCCACGCCTGACGTTTCAGGGCCCAGGACCGTGACAACACGACCCGCTTCTTGGGGTCCTCGCGGGACAGTTCAGCACCGAACGCCCGGTCACCGGGCGACAGAACCTGCGATGGGTCCTGATCAACGGGGGCGAAGTTGTGACGGTTGATGACCGCGGCCCGACCGTCGTCGAGGGTCAACTCCACTTCGTCCGAGGTCACGACGGTGACCACTCCCTCGAGGATCTTGCCTTTCTCCGCTCGCCGTTTGGCCGCGCCTTCGCCCCCTGGCGGCAGCGGCGTCGACTTCTTCTCCCCAGCCGGTCCCTGCTGCCCGGCCTCGACCGCCCCAACGGACGGCGCCGCCGGAGCCGGAGCGGCCGTGCCAACAACTGGAGGCGCATCAACAACGGCAGCCGAGTCCGTATCCCCTGCCGCCGGTTCCGCCAGTTCGGCTGAAGCGGCCACCGTGTCTGCCAGCAGCTCAGTGGAAGCCGACGACGCAGCCTCCACCGCTCCAGAAACTTCAACCGACCCAGAAGGTGCAGGCACCTCAGTCGGGGCAGGCGACGGAGCTGCATCACAAGGCGAAGCCGGTTCAGGCGGGGGCGGTGGCACCGCTTCGGCCATTGGGGCCAGCTCAGGTGACGGCACCGCTTCGGTCACCGAATCCGGCTCGGGGGTTGGCTCCGCTTCGGCCACCGAATCCGGCTCGGGGGTTGGCTCCGCTTCGGCCACCGAATCCGGACCGGCGGTCGCGACTCCAACCGGCAAAGTGCTACCGGTTTGGAGTTCCTGACCCTCGGTTGAATCGGTGTCCGTCACGTGGGCGCCGTCCAAGTCGAGGGGTGGAACCGACGGGGGTGGAACCGAGTCAGCACCCACCTGAGAGTCTGGCTCAGTCGTGGGTGGAACTCTCGCTGGTTGGTTGTCGCTGCGGCGCGGCCGCGTTTCGTCCGCATGGGCCATCCAACAAGAGTAGGCACTCAAATGCGTCCGGTGCTACATCTGTTCCAGACCAGATGAAACTATTCTGTCAGACCGATTTCTTGGAGGACAACATCGGGCGACTCCACCATGCCGGTGTAGAAGGGTCCGAACTCGGCGAACACGGCCGATGCCTCATCAAATCGCATGGTGTAGACGACCTCCTTGAGGTCGTCTACATGCTGGGCGAAGAGGGTCACGCCCCACTCGTAGTCATCGAGACCGGTCGATGCAGTGATCAACTGCACGAGCCTGCCCGCAAACTTACGACCGGAGGTGCCGTGCTCCATCATCATCTTCGTGCGGTCCTCCATCGAGGTCGTGTACCAGTTCTCCGCTGAGTTCCGGCGCTTGCTCATGGGGTAGAAACACCAGGCACTCTTACCCTCGGGCGGAAGCTCGGGGTACAGCCGGGCCTGCTTCATTTCGTCGGGCACCCCTGCGGCGTATTCGCTGACCTCGGTGAGTGAGAGGTAGCTATCGACGAGTTCAAGCCCGGCTCCGGTAAGTGCCGACTGCAGTTTGCGCAACGACCACAGGTCTTTATCGAGAGCCATAACGGCCAGATCGGCCTTGTGGCCCAACATTGCCACCGTCACCACCTGCAACCCTCGTTGACCTGCGTCATCAACGGCGGCCAGAACGGCTTGGGGGTCGGCCAGGGGGGTCGGCTTGAGGAAGAGATGGAGGACGCCAAGGCCAACGCTGGGTGATGCTGGATCAGTCATTGGCGTCAGTGTACGACCAGCGTTCAGATCAGCTGCTCGGGGCTGTAGATGTTGCCGACACCGTCGCGGATGAAGGCCACCAGGGTCATACCAGCCCGGCGGGCGGTCGATACCGCCAGCGACGACGGCGCCGACACCGCCACCAGGGCGGTGAATCCTGCCGCCCACGCTTTCTGCACCATTTCGAACGAACCCCGGCCGCTGACGATCAGGGCCAGGTCGCGAGCCGGCAGGGCCTGGTCGAGGAGCAATCGGCCGACGACCTTGTCGACAGCGTTGTGTCTACCGATGTCCTCCCGCCCCACGACCACCGACCCGGCACGGTCGAGGGCAATCGCTCCGTGGGCGCCGCCGGTGGCGGCGAACAATGGTTGGTTGGCGGTCAGGGCCTCGGTGGCACCAACCAACAGCTCGAGCGGCCAGGGTTTGTGGGGCGGCAATGCCGGTAGCCGCTCAACCAGTTCAGCGATGGCTTCGGCTCCACACAGCCCGCACGACGACGAGATCGAACCCAGTCGTGGTGTCGGCTCTGGAGCCCGCCCACCGGTGTCAACCGTCACCACGTTGAAGTCGGTGCCGAACGCCGGACCGGTGGCGCAGTAACGAATGCCGGTTACCGGAGCACCGGCCAACAGCCCCTCGCTGTGACAGAACCCGACCGCCAACTCAAAATCATGACCGGGGGTCCGGATCGTCGTCGCCACCAGGGCATCGTCAAGGTGGATGGCCATCGGCTCCTCGACGAGCAACTGATCGGGCCGACGGCCGCCGGATGTAGCACCGGTCCGTCTGGTCAGTATCGATTCAGTACGAGCGCGGGCCACACCGTCAAGCCTAGAGAAACGACCTCGAAGCGTCACCATTCGCCGGCTCGGCAACGAGCCGGCGAATGGTGACGAACTCAGTCGGTGATGCGCTGCAGGCTGGCCGACAGGTGATGCGTCAGTGGGAGTCCAACCGCGGCCATGGCCAGGTCGTAGCGCAACTCGTCGCCGACAAGTTCGAAGCGGCGACGTACCTCGGTCACCGACTTGGCCGTCGGCGTGCCGTGTATCACCAGCGATCGCAGGTCGATCACCGAACCGTCAAACTCGCCGACATCGACCTCGACGATGCCCGTGGGGTGCGACAACACCACCTCAACACCTTGAGCGTCGCTCGGTTCGTCGCCATCGGCCGTCGCTGCGACCAAACGCCAGTAGCCCGTCTCGACGTGAAGTCCGGCACCGGTCATGGCGTTTCGGGTCTTCTGGCCGTAGATCAGAAACGGCTTGCCGACATGACTGAACGTGACCTCTTCGATGTAGTCGAAGGAATCAATCGTGGGGTATGTCCCCGTCCCGGGGCCTCGCCATGTACCGACGAGGCCCCGAAGCGGTTCTAGATCAGGGTGAAGCTCGGGAGGAGTCACCGACTGCTCAGTAGTCACCCATGTCCATGTCGTCGTCGCCACCTGCGGGGGTGTCGCTGACAACAGCCTCGGTGGTCAGGAACAACCCGGCGATCGAAGCGGCGTTCTGCACACCCGAACGGGTGACCTTGGCGGCATCGACAACACCGCAGGCCTTGAGGTCACAGTACTCGTCGGTTGCGGCGTTGTAGCCGTTCCAACCATCGAGGTTCCGGACCCGATCGACCACGACTCCGCCTTCCTCGCCTGCGTTCACCGCAATCTGGGTGAGGGGCATAGCGAGAGCCCGGCCCACGATGCGGGCACCGGTCGCCTCATCGGCGTCCTCCAGCTTGTCGGCCACGTTCATGACCGACTCCTGGGCCCGCAGCAGCGTGACGCCACCACCGCAGACAATGCCTTCCTCGATGGCAGCCTTGGTGGTGCTGACCGCATCCTCGATGCGGTGCTTCTTCTCCTTGAGCTCGACCTCGGTGGCGGCACCAACCTTGAGCACTGCAACACCGCCGGCCAGCTTGGCCAGGCGCTCCTGGAGCTTTTCCCGGTCGTAGTCGGAGTCGGTGTTCTCGATCTCGGCCTTGATCTGCTCGACCCGACCGTTGACCTCGTCGGCGGAACCGCCACCCTCGATGATCGTGGTCTCGTCCTTGGAGATGGTGACCTTGCGGGCCCGACCCAGCAGTTCAATGCCTGCGGTCTCCAGGCTCAGGCCGACCTCTTCGAGGATGACCTGACCGTCGGTGAGGATGGCCATGTCCTGCATCATGGCCTTGCGTCGGTCGCCGAAGCCGGGAGCCTTCACCGCGGCTACGTTGAGTGTGCCCCGGATTCGGTTGACCACCAGGGTGGCCAGGGCCTCGCCCTCGATGTCCTCGGCAATGATGACGAGCGGCTTGCCCGTCTGCATGACCGCTTCCAGTACCGGTACCAACTCGCGCACGGCGGTGATCTTGGAGCCGACGAAGAGGATGTAGGGATCTTCGAGTTCGGCCTCCATGCGCTCCTGGTCGGTGACGAAGTAGGGGGAGACGTAACCCTTGTCGAAACGCATGCCCTCGGTGAACTCAAGGTCCATACCGAAGGTGTTCGACTCCTCGACGGTGACAACGCCGTCCTTGCCGACCTTGTCGATGGCGTCGGCGATCAGCTCGCCGATGGTGCGGTCGTTGGCCGAGATGGCGGCGACCTGGGCGATCTGCTCCTTCTCGTCGACCTCGATCGAGCTGGCCCGAATGGCGTCGACGGCGGCGGCCGATCCGGCCTCGATCCCGCGCTTCAACGACATCGGGTTGGCCCCGGCGGCGACATTGCGCAGGCCGTCATGCACCATGGCCCAGGCCAGAACGGTGGCCGTGGTCGTGCCGTCACCGGCGACGTCGTCGGTCTTCTTGGCTACTTCCTTGACCAACTCGGCCCCGATCCGCTCCAGCGGATCTTCGAGGTCGATTTCCTTGGCAATGGACACGCCGTCGTTGGTGATGGTGGGGGCACCCCACTGCTTGTCAAGTACGACATTTCGGCCCTTGGGCCCAAGGGTGACGCGAACAGCGTCGGCCAAGATGTTCATCCCGGCTTCGAGCTTGCGTCGAGCGCTGTCGTCGAAAGAGATCGTCTTCGCCATGAGGTGGCGGCCTCCAGAAGTGAGATTGATGGTCTTAGCACTCTAGCGGTGAGAGTGCTAGATCCACGACCGCCGGACAACACCGGCCCCCGCTCCACGTAAATTCGCCTGGGGCACTAGAGTTGGGGACAATGAGTTCACCAGTGATTCGCAGCCGGGTACCGATTCCCGTTGTCGCGCTGGTGATCTTGGCCGTGGTGGTTGTCGGCCTCCTACTGGCCAAGGCCGCCGTCGCTTTCTTCTTCAAGCTGGTGACGCTGGCGCTGATACTCGCCGCTTTCGCCGTCGTCGCCGTCGTCGGCTCGTTCTTGTTACGCAAGGGCGATCGCAAGTAGGCGTGCCCCACAAACCGGGCCTGCTCTACAACCGGGCCAGCCTGACCCGGAGCTGTTCCTCAACCAGGATCAAGGGTTCGGCCAGAGCCCGGTCCAACCCGTACTCGGCGGCCAGGACCACGACCTCCACGTTGGCCTGTACCTCCAGATCCTCCTGATGGTCACCCACGATGGCCAGTACCGGGACCGCCTGCTCCCCGGCCCAGGCCACCACGCCACCGACCACTTTGCCGTTGAAGGACTCCTCGTCCAGGTAGCCCTCTCCGGTGACGACCAGGGCCGCCCCGGTCAGATGCTCATCGAGGCGCGACCATTCAGCGATTACCTCAAACCCTGGTTCGATCCGGCCCCCGACGGCCATCAGTCCACCGGCCAGGCCACCGGCGGCACCGGCGCCGGCCGCACCGCTCACATCAATGCCGTAATCATCGCGGTAGACCTGCACCAGGCGCTGCAGCCGACGTTCCAGGAACGAGACCTGGGCCGACGAAGCTCCCTTCTGGGGGCCGAACACCCGGGCGGCGTCCACGAAGCTCGTCCTCACGTCGGTAGCGACGATCAGGTCGATCTCCTTCATCCTGGCCGCCGGAGGCATGGCGTGGATCGCACCCCATCCCCCATCGGTGGTTGCGGAACCGCCGAGGAACACATGGATCGTACGAGCTCCCAACTCGATGGCCGTGGCGATGAGCTGACCGGTTCCCGTGGTGTCGGCGGCAACGGGATCGTTCTTCTTGGGCCCACCCGCCACTAGCAGGCCGGAGGCGGCTGCCATCTCGATGAAGGCGGTGCGACCTTCCAGCCGCCACGGGGCCTCGATCCTGGAACCGTCGGGACCGGCCACTGGCGTCGTCTTGTTCGCCCCGCCGAACACCGCCAGGGAGCCCTCGCCGCCATCGGCCATCGGCACAACGGTGGCCTCGACGCCGACCTCGGCCGCAACCCTTGTCGCCACCGTCGCCAGCTCCTGGCCGGTGGCTGTTCCCCGGAACTTGTCGAAGGCAACGACCACCCGAGGCCACTCAGCCGCCGGTGATGAGCCCTCACGATCGGAGGATTCGGTCGACTCAGGCACTTATGAGGCCGTCGGTGCCCATAACGACAACGACGTTGGCTGCTCCAATGTCGGCGACAGGGGACGCGGCTGACGAATAGGCGGCGACGGTAGCGGCCGCCCCCGGGCCGAACAATTCGGCGATGGAGCGGGCCTCGGCCTCATACCCCTCGAGGTAGAGGACCTGGCTCGGCCCCAAGCCATCACGGTTCTTGGGCGCCAACATCTGATAGCCCGCGGCCTTCACCACCTCCGAGCCCTGGGCGGCGACCCCCTTTGTCCCCTCGCCGTTCAGCACCAGAACCGCTACATCCCCCGGAGCACGTATCTCCGGGCCTGCGGGCGTTGTCGTGGTCGCGGCCATGGCCCCCTCGACGGTGGTCGAAGAAGCGTTGGGGTCGACGGCGACGGTTCCGGCGGCAGGATCGATGGTGGAGCTCGACCCTGTACCTTCAGAGGCCGCATCGGTCGGCTGGGCGACGTCCGTCGATGCTTCGAGCGTCGGGCTACCAGCTGCCGCGGCCTCCGACTCGGTGTCGTCGAGCCCTTGGGTGAGGACAAAGAAGCCGATGGCGACTGCGGTGATGATGACCAGCACGCCCCGAATCAGGTCGACCTGGCCCGAACCTCGCTCATCGTTCCTCTGCTGTTCTGGGTGCATGGTGACTTGGCTCCGAGACTCCAGATTCGGCCGCGAACTGACGGCCCGAACTCAACAGTGGAACAATTGGCGGGCCCGATGGGGGACCCAACCAACGTTTTCTGCGCCTTGCACCTTCGACGACGAACCACGACGGAACACCATGCCGAGGGGCCAGGGGGCCAGTGCCCTAGACTAGCAAACCAAGAGGCCCGAATAGCTCAGTTGGCCAGAGCGCTGCTCTTGTAAAGCAGATGTCGTCGGTTCGAATCCGACTTCGGGCTCGCACTTCAGCTGAGGGACAGATGGACCGTGCCGTCGGCCGAATCCGCTTGGACCGCCAGTTTCAGGCCGCCAAGCTCCGAAGCGGGAATTCGCCAGCAAAGGTTGCCTTCAATGGAACCCTCGAGCTGCACCTCGGCATCGAAGTCGAAAGGTTCCAGAACCGCCGAGCAACCGTTGTCGGCCATGGTGTATTCGGTACCGGTCGACCCGATGGCATGGAAGAACAAGCCGCCCAGGACTCCTGGGGCGGGGCCCGACTGGTAGGTCACCCGGACCCGGGTGAAGGCGAGAATCTCCGGCTCCAGGGGTGCGTCGGCTCCCGCTCCGTCCACAAACTGCGTCGTCCCATCGCTAACCGGCGACAACACTTCGATCACCCAGCGTTGTTGTTGACTGGAAACGGTGTCGTCGAAGAACACCACGACCCCGGTACCGAAGGCGTAGGGCTCGCCAACTGAACCCGGCCCGGTGGCTGCAGTGGTGGTCGTGGTGGCATCCTGGGACGACGGATCCCCGCTATCGCGAAACAGGGCAACAGCAATCGCCGCAACAATGACGATGGCGACAACAACTCCGGCCGCCACCAACGGCCACTTGACCCTCTCCTGACGGGTGGGTGGCGGTTCGTGTCCGTGGTGAAGGTCGTGCTCGCGGTGGTCGTCATAGGCCATCGAGCCGTCGAGGTCGCGGCGCCCATCATGTTCCCGAGAGTGGTCGTCATGGGCGAAGGGACCGTCGAAGCTTGATCGGGCGCCTTGGTAGTGATCGGCACCGCGGAAGCCGTCATCGGCGAGACCACCGAGGCCGACGTCGGCCGTCATGTTCTCGTTGGGTGGGTCGTAGGGGTGGGCGTCGTCGTTGAATGCCTCGACGGGGAAGCCATTGCCTCCGGGATCAACGAAGGCAGGCGGGTGGTCGATCAGGTCGGCATCGGTATCGGCCGGGGGAAAAAAGCCGGGAGAACCGCCATCAGCCAGATCGTGATCGTGTTGCCGATCATCGCCTGAGACCCTGTCTGGCGCCTGCTCGCCCGGGTAGTGGTCGTCCATCCCAGCGGGGAGGTTGGCGTCGGGGTGGAAGTCGAGGGAACCTGCTGATGCCTCGTCGTAGTGATCGCCGTGATCCCCATGGCCCTCGGCCACGGTATAGCCGTCGTCGAACCCCTCATCGCCATCGTCGCGGCCGACGCCATGGTCCTCGCCCCCAAACGACCCGGTCTCAAACGACCCGGTCTCAAACGACGCGCTCTCAAACGACGCGCTCTCAAACGACGCGCTCTCAAACGACGCGGTATCCAGGGGTTGAGTTTCGAACGAATCGGCATCTGACGGGGCAGGATCCAACGGCGCGGTTCCCACCGAGCTTGCGCCCAGTTGCTCGGCTGCCAACGGCGCCGTTTCCAGCAGCCCGGCCTGATGGGGCGCCATCTCCCCGTCCTCGGCCCCAACAAAGTCGGACCCGGATTCAGCGATCGGGAGCGTGGCGGAGCCATCTGCGACCGCTCCGTTCATGTCGGCGCCGCCGGCATCGACACCCGGGGGCTCCTGGGTCGCCTCCTGCTCGATGAGATCTACGCTGCCCTGGGCCAAGTCTGTACCGAGTTCAGCGTCGGCCATCGCCGCGTCCACCACGTCGGAGGAGGAATGCACCAAGTCGGAGGCGGCAGAGGCTGCGTCACCGTCACCGTCACCGTCGGCGAACGGATCGGCCCCGCCAAAAACGTCGTCGATGGAGGGAAGTTCGTCATAGACCGGGCGCTGCGACTCGGAATCGGTCTCCGGATCCACGTCGGCCGATCCGACTGTTTCGCTCGGCCCCGTGGTGACCGCGCCAGCGGTGGCTCCGACGCCCAAGGGACCAACATCAACCGGATCGGTCGAAGTGGATCCTGCTTCCGGACCGTACCCTTCGGGCCACCATTTTTTGTCGTCGGCCAGATACCAACCGTCAGGCGGCGGCCACTCGTAGAGGTTACCGTCCCACGCTGTATAGCTGTCCTCAGTCATCGCAGTTCCCAATTGACGTCGGGGCTGACTCGAAAAACGACATTCCCGTCACTCCGAGGCCGACTTTCGACGCCTCACGACCTCGAAGCATGCCACAGCAGCAGCCGCTGCAACATTCAAGCTGTTGAGTCCACCTTCCAAGGGTATAGCAACAAGTAGATCCGCTCGCTCCCGAACCAAACGGGACAGGCCCCGACCTTCGGCTCCGAGTACCAGGGCGACCGGCCCGTCGGCCATGGTCAAAGCGGTGAACACCGACGAGGTTCCAGCGGCGTCGAGCCCGACAGTGACGATGCCCGCCCCGGACAGCTTCGACAACGCAGAGGGAATACCCCCGACCACGGCCAGCGGCAGGTGCTCGACCGCGCCGGCGGCCGCCTTCGTCACCGTTGGACTGATGTGCACCGACCGGTGGCGGGGAAGCACGACACCGGTCACCCCGGCGCACTCGGCCGTTCGCAACAAAGCTCCCAAGTTGCCAGGGTCGGTGATGCCATCGAGCACCAGGAGGAACGGGTTGGCGACAGCCATCAGATCGTCGAAGTCGTGCTCAGGCAGGGGGGCCGCCCGGGCCACCACCCCCTGGGGGGCCGACGTTGCCGCTTCGGCCGCCAGGCGTTTGGTGTTGACCGACCTGACCGGCACGTCGAGCTCGTGGGCCAACCCGATGATGTCATCGATGATCTCGGCCTTCTCCAGCTGGTCGCCGACGAACACCTCACGCACGGGACGCGTCCCGGCGATGAGCAGCTCACGCACCGCATGCCGACCCTCAACCTGGTCACCCCCCAGGCCCCGCGACGAGCCGCGCCGGCGGCGATCGCCGCCGCTGCCACCGCCACGACCTGGCCGGTCAGCACTGCCACGACCGGTACTGCCGCCACCGCCACGGCCCGTCCGGTCACCACCACCACCACCGCCGCTGCCGCCACCGCGACCTGGCCGGTCGCCACCGCCACCACCACCGCCGCTGCCGCCACCGCGACCTGGCCGGTCGCCACCGCCACGGCCTGCCTGGTCACCACGCCCGCCACGCCCGCCACCGCCACCATCGGGACCGAACTTGGACCCCGACCTGGCCTTACCCTGGGTGTTCGGTCCCGGACGCGGCGCCCCAGAGGACGACCGACGTGGCCCACGCTTAGGTTTGTGGCTCATCGTGCTCCGATCAGGGCCGAGGCGTAACAGCAAACGCCAGCGGCCATCGCCTCTATACCTTCAGTTCGCTTACCTTTGACCGTCACCGGGGCTCCTGTTGCATCCGATAGACGCAGCTCCATGTCATGGCGGCGGGGAGCCAGCTTCGGTGTGTCCAGAACGACGGTACAGTCGACATTGAACACTTTCCAGCCGGCCGCCTCGAGCTGGTCCGCCGCCTTTCGCAGCAGATCGATGCTGTCGGCACCGGCCAGGGCCGGATCGGTGTCGGGGAAAAGCGTTCCGATATCACCCATACCGGCCGCTCCAAGCAGGGCATCGGTGCAGGCGTGGGCGATCACATCGGCATCGCTGTGACCAGCGAGCCCGCGGTGGCCCTCAAAACACACCCCACCGAGCATCAACGGTCGCTGCGGATCATCCGACCACGGATGGACGTCGAAACCCTGGCCGATACGAAGTCGATCAACGGCCACGGAGTAACGCCTCTGCGATCTCCAGATCAACGGGTTCGGTGATCTTGAGGTTCGACGACTCACCGCTGACGTGACGAACGACCAGCCCCTGAGCAGCGACGAGGGTGGCGTCGTCGCTTGCACTGGTGCCACCGTCGTGGGCGTCGCGCAGAGCTTTGATGGTGAAACCCTGGGGGGTCTGGACCGCAACGTAGGCGGAGCGATCAACCGGCTCACCCTCAACCGTGCGCAGGCTGTCGCTGATGGCCACCACCGGAACGGCACCGTCGGCGCCATCGGCCAGGGCGGTGATCACCCGCTCGATCAAGGCCGAGGTGAGCAAGGGCCGGGCGGCGTCGTGGACCAGGATATGGGTGGCACCGGCTTCGACCGCGTCCAGCCCAGCGCGAACCGAGGCCGAGCGATCGGCGCCACCGGCAACAACGGCGTCGACTCCGTCGATCTGCACCGTGTCGACAAGCTGCTCAGGGACGACAACGACCAGTCCGGCACACAACGGCTTGAGCGCACGAACCGACCAGTCGAGCACGCGCTGCCCTCCGAGCGGCTCCAGTTGCTTGAGTCGGCCGTAGCGGGCGCCGGAACCCCCGGCCACAATCACACCCCACGGAGTCATGCCGTGACCCTACCTCCACCGATTGGAGCCCCAAACGGCTCCCGAGGCCATCCGGAGCGCATGACGGGGCAACAAACCGCTGGACAGCCTGGTAGGGGTGGGGCTCTCGGCTGGGCTCTGGTCGATCTTCAGGTCCGTTGGCCACTACGGTGCAACGAATGGTTGACCGCGAGCACATCATGGCTGTCCAGCTCTTCGAAGGCCTCGACGAGGCTTCCCTCAACGTGTTGGGGGAAGCCAGCACGGTCCGGAAGCTGGCCCGGGGTGACGTGTTGTTTCACGAGCAGGACGAACCTGCTGAGCTGTATGTGGTCAAGTCGGGGCGCATCGCCATGGTCAACCGGTCGCTCGACGGCCGGGAGTCGGTGGTGGCATTGATGGAAGGGGGCGACCTCTTCGGCGAGATGCCGTTGTTCGACGGCCAGTCACGCTCGACCGACGCCAGAGCTTTGGAGCCATCGGAGGTGATCGCCATCCCCTATGTTCCCCTTCGCCAGATCTACACCAACGATCCGTCCCAGCTGTGGCGGGTGGTCGATCTCCTGGCCACCCGGCTGCGGGTGATGGACGGGGTACTGGCCGATTCGGTCTTTCTCGACGTGACCGGGCGCACGGCGAAACGTCTGTTGGAGATTGCAGGCGATGCCGACGATTTCTCCCTCCCGGTCACCCAGGAGGAGTTGGCGGGCATGGTCGGCGCCAGTCGGGAGCGGGTAAACAAGGCGATCGCCTCGTTCATAAAGCTCGGTTGGATCGAGCAACGGGACCGTCGCTACCACATCATCAACCGCTCACAACTCGAACTCCGCTCCCGCTAACACTCCAGCAGGGACGTTTCGGCCCCAGCCGAAACTCCAGGTGGCGGCCGCAGGCCGCCACACTCAGATCCGGTCGAGAATCGACGCCTCGGCCAGGCGACCGGTCCCCTCCTTGAGGGCTCGGGCCCGGTGGGGACCGACCCCGTCAACCGCTTCCAGTTCGGTGGTGGTGGCCCGCAGCACCCGACCCAGAGTGCCGAACCGGTCGATGACGCTGGAGACGACGGCATTGTCAACCCGGGGCAGCTTGGACAGCAACCGGTAGCCCCGGGGTTCAATGTTGGCGTCCAGTTCGAGCAGCTGGACCCGGCTCCCGCTGCCCGGCTCCAAGCGGATCACGCCTGCCAACACGACATCGTCGAACAGCGCCTCATCGTCCAGTGCGGCGACAGCGTCAACCGCTTCGTCGATGTTCATGGGGTCGTCGCGGTGGTAGTAGTCCATGAGCAGCAGCCGCCGATCATCGTCGATGCCGACCATCAGCTCCTCCATCTGCAACCTCACCAGTCGCCCGTCAGAACCGAGCTCAACCAGATTGCGCTCAAGTTCGGATGAGATCCTGACAACCATCTCCACCCGTTGCAGCACCTCGATGACGTCGCGCAGGGTTACCAGATCCTCCACCTCAAGCGCCGACAGGTTCTGAGAGACCGAATCGTGGCGGGCCCGGTAACGCTCAAGGGTTTGGATGGCCTGATTTGAGCGCTCCAGCAACCGACTGGGCGACGACAGGGGATGCATCTGATCGCCGAGGTAGACCTGAATCTCCTTACGGGACTCCGAAACGGCAACGGTTGCGATGTTCAGTGAGCGTGCCACCCGTTCCGCCGTTCGATGCCGGGTGCCGGTCTCGGACGTCTGCACGTTGGGATTGGGGACAAGATGAACGTTGGCCCTGGCGATGCGGCTGGCATCAGCGGCCAGGATGATGGCGCCATCCATCTTGGCCAGCTCGGAAAGTCGTTGGGGAGTGAAGGCGGCATCGAGCAGGAAGCCCCCGGAACAGATGTTCAATACATCGGGACCATCACCGATGATGATCAACGCCCCACGCCCCGAGAGCAGGATGCGATCGAGGCCGGTTCGCAACGGCGACCCGGGCGCGACCTGAGCCAGGGCTCGAAACAGTGCTCCCTCTGGCCGCGACTCCATGGCAACATGTTACGTGCACCGGAGCGGAGCCGGTGCACGTAACCGCTACCCGAAGTGAACCGGTCAGTTCGGATCGGGCGCCAGCGACAACGCGGTTGCGACATCCGGGGTCCGCATCACCCGCATCCCCGTCGGGCCCTGCGGAGCAGATGCAGGCACCAGGGCCGAACGAAAACCCAACCGGTACGCCTCCTGTAGCCGCAGTTCCAGCTGTGGCACCGAGCGCAGTTCGCCACCAAGGCCGATCTCGCCGCAAGCCACCAGATCGGGGGCCACCGGCCGATCGGTCAACGCCGAGGCCAGGGCCAGGGCCAAACCCAGATCTCCCCCTGGCTCAGTCACTTTTGCTCCCCCCGCAGCAGAAGCAAAAACGTCGTGCCGGGCGCTGGTAAGCCCAGCCCGGCGGGCCAGAACGGCCGACACCATGGCCAGACGCCGTGCATCAACGCCCTGAACCGAGACCGACCCACCGTTGGGAGCAACGTCGACGGTCAGGGCCTGCAGTTCGATCAGGATCGGTCGACGGCCTTCGAGGGTGGGCACGACAATCGAGCCAGGTAGGCCGGGGCGACGATCGATCAGGAAACGATCGGCCGGGTTATCAACCGCGTCCAGGCCCGAGGCCGACATGTCGAACAACCCCACCTCGCTCGTCGACCCAAAGCGGTGTTTGACCGCCCGCAGATAGCGAAGTTGGCCGCCGTCGTCGCCACTGAAGGAGAGCACGGTGTCGACCAGGTGTTCGATGACCTTCGGTCCGGCCAGGGAACCGTCCTTGGTCAGGTGACCAACGAGTACGACCGAGACCCCGGAGCGTTTGGCCATCGCCACCAACTGCTCGGTCACCGCCTTGAGTTGGGCGACCGAGCCGGAGCTGACCTCGGCGTCGCCCGATGTGACCGTTTGGATCGAGTCGATGATGGCCACCTGGGGTCCGACCTTCTCAACCACGTCGACGATGGCCTCCACGGTCACATCGTCGGTAACCAACAACGATGCAGGCACCGAACCCAGGCGGGCGGCCCGGGCGGCCACCTGGGAGACGGCCTCCTCCCCTGCTGCCAACAGCGCTGTCGCCCCCTGGGCGGCGACGGCCATGGCCAACTGCAACGTCAGGGTCGACTTGCCGACGCCGGGCTCGCCACCGATCAGGGTCACACCACCGGGAACCAGGCCCCCACCGAGCACCCGATCGATTTCGTCGATCCCGGTAGGCGAAGGAACGCACGCCTCGGAATGGAACGAAGCCAGTGAGCGGATGTCGGCGGGCTCGGCATAGGAGGCCGACTCCCTGGGCGGTAATCGCTTGACCTCCTCGACCGAGGCCCAGGCCTGGCACGAACCACACCGACCGGTCCAACCGGCCTGCTGGGAACCACAGTTGCGGCAAACAAAGTAACGTCGAGATCGGGCCATGACCCCAACCTTAGGAATCGGGTGTGACAGTGACGTGCTCGCCGGTCTCTTCCTCACCGTGGTCAAATCGCCGGATCAAGGGATGATCACGGGCATCGGCGATGGAACCCTCGGGAAAGAACCAGGCGGTGGCGAAGCCAAGATCCCGGGCCGCATCGAGGATGTCCAGGTCATCGTCGATGATCTGGATCCCCGACGGGGGCTCTCCGGTAACCCGACGCAACACCTCGAACAGCGGCAAGTCCGGTTTGCGGGCACCCACCGCGCCGCTGATCACCCAGGGATCGATCAACGCCTCAAGGTTGTGGCGCGCCTTGAGGCCCAGCGCCCATTCCTGGGCGTCGTTGGTGATGCAGGCGATTCTTGCACCCTCATCGCGACGCTTGCGTAGAAACTTGACCACGCCGGGCGTGAGATGGAACAGGCTCAGGTAGCCCTCGTCCAGGTCTGCTGGATCACCCTCGGCCCCCAGCGCGGCCCAGAACTGGCCGGTCGTCATCCGACCCAGGCTGAGGGTTAACGCCTTCGCCCTGATCTCATCGTCGCTGAGGATGACGCCCCGGTGACGGACGTACGGGATCAGCAGCTTCTCGATGTCCCGACCTTCGCGGTACAGCACGCCCATCCCGTCGAGGGCCACCACCTTGGGCCCCAGAGGAACTGGCGGCGTGTCTCCAGCAGCATCGGCGCGTTGCTCGGCCGGAGGTTTTGTGGCCGTTACCGGCTTCTTGGGGCCCGGTCGGTTGCGGTTCCGGCTGGCGCGACGCCGATCCGGCAACAAAATCCGCAGTAGTTGGGCGAAGACCACCACCGCGGCCAGGACCCCGGCCACCACTGCCACTCCCCGCAGGACAAGCGCCGACACCTGCCTGGTGGCAGAGGCCACGCCGACCGACACCACCTCGTCGGAGTCGAGCGAGGACTCCCAGGCCGAGCGCACTCCCGTCTCCGATGCCAGCAGCCCGGTCGGTGCCTCGCTCAGCAGTTCACCAGGAATCAGCACCTCGACCCTGAAGTTGATCTGGTCCTCGGTTGCCCCGTAGCGGGCGGCGATCGCCGACAGGCTTCTCCCCAGCGACTCCTCGAGATCGGGGTCGGCGAAGTCGTCGAGGTTGCTGGTGGTGTCGATGGTGCCTTCGACCTCGTACTCGACTCGGGCAAAGCTCGCCGTACGCCGAATGGTGAAGTCTCGAATCGGTCCGTCGTCGCCGGTCAGCTCCAACATCACCTCGGCAAACTGCGATGGCGTACCGAACTGTTTGGTTGCGGTCACAACGGTCGACCCGGCCGCGGTCCGTTCCGGGCGGTCGACCTTCCAACCGCTCTGGGCCAGGTCGGCCAGCAGCAATCCGGAGTCGTCACTTTCGAGCAGACCGGCGGCCGCCTCGGCGTCGATGGTAGTTGTCGCCTCGACGATGCCCGAACCGTTCTCCTCGACGGTTACGACAACGTCAAAATCGGCCCGGCAGGCTGACGCCAAAACTATGATCGGCACCAGCCAGAGGACTCGACGGAGCAGGGACATCGCCCGAAGTTTGCGCTTTGCCAGGCTCCGGCCAGACGCGGCTCTGGTCCCGGCGGGTGAAGCGAACGGCTCGAACACTGGAGCAACCCTAGTGGCATAGCAGCCACCGCACCCCTCGGACAACGAGAGCTGTGACCCAATCGCCGCTCAACCCAGGCGAAGCCCGAACGCGAGTGAGGTCCGGGCCGCTACGACCCGAACCCCACTCAACAAACTCTTCAGTACCTCAGCGGCACACTCCCGGGACGTTTCGGCCCCCGGCCGAAACTCCGGGTGCCGCTCTGCGGCACACTCAGTCGCCTGCTTCGGCCAACTCCGGAGTGGAAGGGGGCTGAAAGCCCTCATGGGCGATGAACGACAGTTCATCGACACCGTCGTCGTTGGTCACGACGTCGATCACGATGATCTGACCGGCCCGGAACTCCTTGTACAGCAGCTTCTCCGAGAGCACATCCTCGATGGAACGCTGGATCGCCCGACGAAGCGGACGGGCGCCCATGGTCGGATCGTAGCCCTTCTCGGCCAGATAGCCCTTGGCCTCGTTGGTCAGTTCGAGACCGATGCCCTGACCTTCCAGCTGGTCAACGGTGCGCTTGATCATGAGATCGACGATCTCGGTGACCTCGGCCAGGCTCAGCTCGTGGAAGACGATGGTCTCGTCGATGCGGTTCAGGAACTCGGGCCGGAAGTGAACCTTCAGGGCGTCGTGGACCTTCTCCTTCATCCGCTCGTAGCTGACGGCCTCGTCGTTCTTGGCAAACCCAAGCGTCGACTTGCGCAAATCCTGGGTACCCAGGTTGGAGGTCATGATCAGCACGGTGTTGCGGAAGTCGACCGAACGACCCTGGCTGTCGGTCAGACGTCCCTCTTCCAGGATCTGGAGCAAGGCGTTGAACACATCCGGGTGTGCCTTTTCAATCTCGTCGAACAGCACAACCGAGAATGGCTTGCGGCGCACCGCTTCGGTCAGCTGCCCGCCTTCCTCGTAGCCGACGTACCCCGGGGGAGAACCGACCAGGCGGCTCACCGTATGCTTCTCCATGTACTCCGACATGTCGAGCGTGATCAGGGCCGACTCGTCACCGAACAGGAAGTCCGACAGGGTTTTGGCCAGCTCGGTCTTACCAACACCGGTAGGTCCGAGGAAGATGAACGAACCCGACGGACGCTTGGGGTCCTTCAGGCCCGCCCGTGTACGACGAATCGACTGGGAAACGGCGTGGAGCGCATCTTCCTGGCCGATGACCCGCCGGTGGAGCTCGTCCTCCATGCGTAGCAGCTTGGCCGTCTCCTCCTCGGTGAGTTTGTAGACGGGGATGCCGGTCCAGATGGAGAGAACCTCGGCGATCGACTCCTCGTTGACCTCATCGAACAGGTCAACACCGGATGCCCTAATCTCAGACTCCATCTCGGTGCGCTTCGACAGCAACTCCTTCTCGGAGTCGCGCAGGCGACCAGCTTCTTCAAAGTTCTGGGACTCGACCGCTTCCTTCTTCTTGCCAACAACCTCGGCGATCTCGTTCTCGAGTTCCTTGAACGCCGGTGGGGTGCTCATGCGCTTGATCCGCAGCCGTGAACCGGCCTCGTCGATCAGGTCGATGGCCTTGTCGGGAAGGTGACGGTCGGAGATGTAACGATCGGCCAGGTTGGCCGCTGCGACCAGGGCCTGATCGGTGATGGTCACCCGATGGTGGCTCTCGTAACGATCGCGCAGACCCTTGAGGATCTCGATCGTGTGCTCGACGGATGGTTCCTCGACCTTGATCGGCTGGAAACGACGCTCCAAAGCGGCGTCCTTCTCGAGGTGCTTGCGGTACTCATCGAGCGTGGTGGCGCCGATGGTCTGCAACTCGCCGCGGGCCAGCATCGGCTTCAGGATGCTGGCGGCGTCGATGGCGCCCTCGGCTGCTCCGGCCCCGACCAGGGTGTGGAGCTCGTCGATGAAGAGGATAATGTCGCCCCTGGTCTTGATCTCCTTGAGGACCTTCTTGAGTCGTTCCTCAAAATCACCCCGGTAGCGGCTACCGGCAACGAGGGCCCCGAGATCGAGGGTGTACAGCTGCTTGCCCTGCAGGGTGTCCGGCACGTCGTCGACCGCAATTTGCTGGGCCAGGCCCTCGACGATGGCGGTCTTGCCAACGCCAGGCTCACCGATCAGCACCGGGTTGTTCTTGGTTCGACGGCTGAGCACCTGCATGACCCGCTCGGCCTCGCGCGCCCGGCCAATAACCGGATCGAGCTTCTTCTCCCGAGCCAATTGGGTGAGGTTGCGGCCGAACTGATCGAGGATCAGTGAGCCCGACGGAGCGTCACTCCCGCTGCCACCGGAGGTCGCACCTGCCTTGCCGCCACCTTCTGAAGGCGCGTTGCCCGAGCCGGCCGGACCCGAGTAGCCGGAGAGGAGCTGGATGACCTGTTGGCGAACCCGGGAAAGGTCGGCCCCCAGCTTCACCAGCACCTGGGCGGCAACGCCCTCGCCCTCGCGGATCAAGCCGAGCAGTATGTGCTCGGTTCCGATGTAGTTGTGGCCGAGCTGCAGCGCCTCGCGCAACGACAGCTCCAGCACCTTCTTGGCCCGCGGGGTAAACGGGATGTGACCACTGGGCGACGAACCACCCTGGCCGATGATGTCCTCAACCTGACTGCGGACAGCCTCGAGAGAGATCGACAGCGACTCAAGGGCTTTGGCTGCGACGCCTTCACCCTCGTGGATCAAGCCGAGCAGTATGTGCTCGGTTCCGATGTAGTTGTGATTTAGGAGTCGTGCTTCTTCTTGGGCGAGCACGACAACCCGGCGCGCACGGTCGGTAAAGCGTTCGAACATGGAGTCCTCCAGAAAGGGTCCTGAGGAGAATTGGCAGTCAGCCTACAAGCATTGAGATCGGTTGTTTTTGTCGGGTCACTCATTGCCTGCAGCGTTTTGCCGCCGGCAACACCTCTGAAACTCACCGGAGGCCGAAACGTCCCGAGGTTTCTGGTCGGCAACAGACCACCGGTTAGTGAGGTAATCCGCAAGGTGGAGCTGGATATTTCCTTCCGACGGGGTGACCGAGGGCTGACCCTCGTGATGGTCGGCATCTCGCCACCTGGAAGCCAAATCTACCTCCTCAACGCCCATCGCCCCCTATCGAAGCTCTGACATTCGGCCTCCTCCGGTCGGTGCGGGGCCCGCCCCGCCCGGGCCACCGGCCCGGGACCACCACCGGTCTTTGTTACGGTTGGGACGAAGCGATCCCCGGTGCTCTACCTTGTAGCGGTGGCCATGAACCCCCTGTCCTCGCTGCCGAACGCTCCCGTCGACTCCTCGCGGATCGAGGCATGCCTGCTCGAGACCGTTCGGATCGATGGCGATGAGTACCTCTCGGAGATCGCATCGCATCTGATCAAGGCGGGAGGCAAGCGGCAACGGCCCCATTTCACCGTGGCCGCGGCCGCCGCCGGCCTACCCGATGGTGAAGCGGTCGACGACGACGTGGTTCTCGGCGGCGTGGCGGTGGAACTCGTCCAGGTCGGCTCGTTGTACCACGACGATGTGATGGATGAAGCCGAGCTTCGGCGTCAGGTTGTCAGTGTCAATGCCCGCTGGGGCAACCTGCGGGCCATCCTGGCCGGGGATTTCCTGTTGGCCAAGGCATCGGAAATCGCCGCCGACCTGGGCACCGAGGTTGCCGGGCTGTTGGCTCGAACCATCGCCGACCTGTGCCGCGGCCAAGTGGCCGAACTGCAGACGCTGTACGACGTGAACCGCACCGAGGCCCAGTACTTTCCTTCCATCGAGGGCAAGACGGCCAGCCTGTTTTCGGCTGCGACCAGGATTGGGGGCATCGTCAGCGGCCGCGATCGCCAGACCATCGAACAACTGGCCACCTTCGGGCAGCTGTACGGCATGGCCTTCCAGGTCGTCGACGACATACTCGACGTGATCGCCACCGACGAGCAGTTGGGCAAGCCTGCGGGCAAGGACATGCTGGAGGGCGTCTACTCCCTGCCGGTCATCCACACCCTGGCCTCTCCGGCGGCCAAACCACTGCGGGAGCTCCTGCTCGACGGGTTGACCGAGGGCGACCGCCTGGCCGCCATCGAGATCGTTCGGGCCGGGCCCGGTATCGACAGCGCCCGCCTGGTGGCCGCCGGTTTCGTCGAACGGGCCAGGACCACCATCGCCTCGGTGTCGGACAATCAGGCCGGCCGGGCCCTGGCCGACACCGCCCAGCATCTGCTCGACTCGGTCAGCGCCGTTCAAGCGGTGTAGCAGTGTCCGCCGGCGGGTATCTGGCCTTCCGACTGCGCCGGAGCACCACCCGCCTGTCACCCCTGACGCGGCAGGGTGTGATTCGGGGACTGGTCATCTACCGCTGGCTCACGATCATCTGGGCCTCGGCCGTGTTCTCGTGGGAGGTCTGGTACCGGGCTTCGCGTGCGCCACCTCCCGTGGCCCAGCCCCAGATCGGTTTTGTGCTGCTCGGCCTGGCCATCGCCCTGACCAGTGCCTTCACCCTGTTGTTCCGCCGCGACCCCGATCGCCTTTTGCGACCATGGCCCGTCTACACCGAGATTGGCCTGGGAACGGTCATGTTGGCCGCCGACACCTGGATCTACGGCTCGACCGATCACCCCCAGACCCTGCCAACGGTGTGGGTTGTGGCCGCCGTGGCCAGCGCCGCCCTGGCCGGTGGACGCCGCGCCGGTGTGGCCACCGGTCTCGGTATGGGGTTGGCCCGCTACCTCGGTCTGGTGCCCTTCGCCCCCTCGATCCAGTCGACGTTCGCCGGTCTGGCCACCATGGTGCTGCTGGGAATCAGCGGCTGGGTCGTTGGGCACGTGTTGCGTCGCCTTCGTCGGGCCGAGCAGTCGATCTCGGCCTACCGGGCCCGTGAGGAAGTGGCCCGGACCCTGCACGACGGTGTCCTGCAGACACTGGCCGTCATCCAGCGCCGCAGTAACGACGCCGAGTTGGTGACCCTGGCCCGGAATCAGGAGATCGAGTTACGCGACTATCTCTTCGGTGGCACGAGTTCAGACGACGATTTCGACCTTGCCTCCGGGCTGCGGGCGGCAGGGCGTCGGGCCGAACGCCGCTATGGCCTGCGGGTTGAGGTCGTCCTCGCCCTCGACCTGCCCGGTGGGACCGAACCCATCACCCACTCTCTGGCCGCCGCCGTTGGCGAGGCGCTCACCAACGCCACCAGGCACGGTGGTGCCTCGTCGGCCACGATCTATGCTGAGCCGTCATCCGACGGCACCGTCTTCGTCTCGGTCAAGGACAACGGGTGCGGTTTCGACCCCGATGAGGTCGCCGAGGGGGTCGGATTGAGCCGCTCGATTCGGGGGCGGGTCACCGAGATCGGCGGGCGGGTCGAAGTTGATGGTCGACCGGGGCGTGGAACAGAGATAAGGATGTGGGTATGACGAGCCGTCCCTGGAAGAGCAAGGTCAGCGTCGTATTGGCCGATGATCACCCGATCTGGCGTTCCGGAGTGCGGGCCGACCTCGGTGACAACTTCGAGGTGGTCGGCGAGGCGAGCGACGCAACCGAGGCGGTCGAGGTCATCCAGCGCACCAGGCCCGACCTCGTCGTCTGCGATCTCAAGATGCCAAACGGTGGCGGGTTGAAGGTGGCCCGGGAATGCGGGCAGATGACGAACATCGTGATGTTGACGGTGTCGGAGGCCGAGCGTGATTTGCTCGACGCCGTCGCCGCCGGGGCGTCGGGCTACCTGGTCAAGTCAACCCCTCCCGACGAACTCCGCACGTCGCTGTGGAGGGCAGCCCAGGGCGAACCGGTGTTCTCCCCGGCCCTCGCCGGACTGGTCCTGGGCGAGTTCCGCCGTATGGCCCGAACCGAGGGCGGTATTCAACCGCTGTCTGAGCGGGAACGTGAGGTCCTGCAGTACGTGGCCCGGGGCCATTCCTACAAAGAGATCGGGGAGCAGCTCTTCATCGCCCCCAAGACGGTGGAGAACCACGTGCGCAACATTCTGGGCAAGCTCCACCTCAACCGGAAGCAGGAACTGGTGCGCTACGCCATTGAGCACGGCATCGAGTAGGGCCCATCAGGCCCTGGTTCCGAGCAGGGTGGCGACGGGAGCGTCGGTCGGAGCGACCGAATCGGAGCGTCGGGCGAAGTGGTTCGCAACCTGGATCGCCAGCGGCTGCCGGTTGGCCACCAGGATCCCCCGCCCGGGAGGCATGGCCAGACCGGGCCGAACCATCGTGGGGGCGCCAGAAACCTCCTGCACCTCACGCCCACTGGGCGGTTGCAGGTAGAGCAGCGACCGGGCCTTCTTCATGGCCTGGACCAAGGGACTGGTGCTGTAGCCGCGCAGGCTGGTGGTGGCCGCCACCCAACGAAGACCGCTGCCCAACAGCGCCCCCATCGGACCGTCGAGCGAAGGGTCCTCCAACAGATCGACGTCGTCAACCAGCAGCACCGGGGTTGGCGAGCCTTCGGGCCGGTCGGTCAGCGCCGCCGACAACTCCTTGATTGCCACCACCAGATCGGCCAACGGCCCGAACAGGCAGCGGGCGACGGCCACCCCGGCCAGTGGCGAGTGGGCCGGACCCATGGTCCACACCTCCAGACCTGCCGCCCCCAATTCTGCGGCCATGGTGGCCAGAGCCGTTGAGCGGCCGCTGCGTGGATCACCGAGGATGGTCAGATCACTGGTCGACAGATCCAGTTCGACCACGTCATTGGTCAGGTCGGCCAAACCCAAACGCACCCCGCCCAGTCGACCGGCACCTGGTGACGGTGCCCGCAGGACCGTTGGCGCCTCGAACACCACCTCGCGGGGCAGGGCCTCGGTTCGCAGCCCCGGTTGG
>Ga0316190_10000120_pt1 | contig 47445 bp, 48 predicted proteins | sample Eddworburrow2_MG_FD_204929 | JGI IMG/M metagenome (GOLD analysis project Ga0316190, IMG submission 204929) | Coastal sediment microbial communities from Maine, United States - Eddy worm burrow 2 | ecosystem: Environmental > Aquatic > Marine > Coastal > Sediment | place: USA: Maine | collected...
AGTGATACCAGCGAGCGCTCAAGGCGATGCCTCGGACCCGTCGACGGGTGAAGACTCGGTCGGACCGGGCAATGGCACCCGAAAGGTGCGGTGGGGCTGAGGGGCGGGATACTTGGACGGACCTTGAGGTGATCAACTCGCTCGGGTCATTGGGCGGTGAGGTTCGGCCGGTGACGCCCGCTTGGTTGTTGGCGTGTACATGGGATCAGTGGTCGTTCCTGGAGCAGGAGGTGTACTTCAGTCAGTTCTCAGAGGGCAGCCCGACGGCCGAGAGCTTGAGAGCGGTCGGCAGTGACCCTGATGAGGTATGGAACGTGGTGTTCTGCCCCGTCAGCTCGGAATCTTTCAGGGCGAATCCGGGCGTGTTGCTCACCGGCGTCCTGGGCACGTGGCCTGTTGGCGACAGTCCACCTCAAGTGGTGATCGATTGGCTGGTGTCCCGTGCCTATGCTTCGGTCCAGCTTCCTTTGCAGGTCGGACAGGGTGCACCGTTTGGCGATGATGACGCTCCCATGATTACGCAACTCCCGACCTGGTTGTGGGTTGACGACGCCGTGTGGGCGCCGGTGAGTGTCACGTCGCCACCGCTGTTTGGGATCACGGCGACGGTGACGGCCACGCCGGTGAACGTCACCTTCAACGGTGCGGGTGAATCGGTCGACTGTGGTCCGAACCTGGGGCCTGTCTATGACTTCAGCCGGTCGGGTGAGGATCAGAGCTCTGATTGCACGATCACCTATCGCCATTCCAGTGCCACCGACGATTGGGACCTTGCCTCGACCATCACGTGGGAGATCAGTTATTCGTGTTCGATCGCCTGCTCGGTCGCTCCGTTCGCCGATCTGGTCGTCCCGAACAGCCGCCCGGTGACCGTCGCCGAGCTCCAGGCCGTCCTTGTCGCTTCGGGTGCCTGAGCCAGGCACCGGGTCTCGCCAGGTCCAGGGCCCGTGTGTCATCGGGTTCGGCACCACGTCATAGCGACAACGCAGGCAAAAGTCGCTATGACGCGGTGGCCCGGTGCATGCCGGAATCCGTCATGCCACCCCCTGTAATATCCCGCCCGACCCGCCACCGTCCGGCAGAGCACTGCCCGTCCCACCGGCGGGCAGCTACCCGAGGAAGGTCGGGTTCTCGTCGGCCACGGCGTAGAACGCCCCTGAGCGGGTGCCAACAAAGATCTGACCGTCCCACACCGCAGGCGTCGATTCGATGCAGCCGCCGAGTTCGAGCGACCACAGCGGCGTCGGGCTAGGCCCATCGGCCAGGTCGAAGGCGTTGAGGTTGCCCTCGCAGTCGGCCTGGATCAAGGTGTCGTCGACCACCACCGGTGAACTCCACAACGGTCCAGGCAGGTCGAGGCGCCAACGCAGGGTGCCCTGATCACGGTCGAGGCCCAACACCTCGCCGCCGTTGGTGGCCACGATCACCAGATCCCCATGCAGGGCGGGAGTGGCCCACACCCCGGAGTCGAGCCCCTCATTGGCCTCCCGGCTCCACACCAGCGGATCGTCGGGGCGTGACGGATCGAGTTTCATGATCTGCCCCAGCTCCCGGCTGCGGGCGTTGCCCCGCTCGTACTCGGCGCCGAGATAGAGCATGCCTTCCTCGTCGATCACGACCGAGGCGTCGATATCGTCGCCGGCCCAGAAGCGGAAGACCCGGGTCGGCTCCTCTCCCTCTTTAAGGCCGGAGATATCCCAGCCCTGAACCAGACCACCCGAGTTGGTGAAGTAGACGACGTCGCCGCTGATGGCCACCGAGTTCTCCACCGACACCTGCAGATCTCCGAGATCCTCGAGCAGATCCTGATCCCAACTCTCGGTCGAGAAGGCAATCTCGGGGTCAACGGTGACCATCCCCTGGGCGTCGTAGCCACGGTTGAGTTTGACGACGAAGAACCGGCTGTTCTCCCCACCGACAAAGAGGTAGTCGTCGATGACGAGGGCCGAGGAGTCCCAGTCGTTGTTCCACAGCGTCGGCTGCACCGCCTCGGCCGACAGCGTCCACAACGCCGTCGGCGCCGGCTGGTCGAGGGCGACGACGTGGAAGAAGTTGTCCCGACTGCCGGTGTAGAGCAGGGGGTAGCCATCGGGATCGACCGTCACCGTGCCCTTGATGATGTCGTTGGTGAAGTAGGGGTCGAGTACCGGCGTGCCGTCGTCGGGGTCGAGGAAGTTGACCGCCTGGTTGTAGGCCCCGAACGCCAACCACCACTCGCCCGTCGCCGGCGATGGGAACACCGTCGGTTGGCCCGTCCACCCCGATCCGCACCACGGCTTGCTCACCCCCGCCACCGAGGAGGTTGAGCAGCCGATGTCGAACGTCCACTGGATCGACGGAGCCGAGGGGACCGGGCCCTGTCCGTAGAACGTCCTGGTGGGGTTACCGCGGAAGGTCAACAGGCCCTCGATCGTCCCCAGATCGCTCCATGGTCGCCCTGAGGAGGTGGGATCGATCCACACCGACGGGTCGGGACGAAAGGAGCTGGGTGGTCGCAACTCCGACACCACTGAGCCAACGACCCGGCTGCCGCCCAGGGCCTGACCGTCGGAGCCCAACGCCGAGCCCTCGATGCCGTCGGTGATCCCGTTGGCGGTACCGACGTCGGCCGGGTTGAGCTGGGTCGTCGGTCCGGAAGTCCACTGTGTTGCCCGGTATTCGGCTACATCACCAGCGGTGGCCAGGGCCAAAGCTCCGGCCTCGGTGCGTTCAGTGACAAGCTTGTCGAATTGGCCATCAAGTGCGAAGAGGGAACCGACCGCCAGTGCACAAATCATCGATGGGGTGAACCAGGCTGGAACCAGCTGCCGCGACGGCACCTCTGCAGTCTGCCTGAACAAGCCATTGAGTACACATCGGCCTGCTCGATGGACACAAAGTCGTGGCGATACCGTGGTGCGCCGACCGAATGGGCGGTACTTCGCCGCCTCCGGAACGTCGGGTCCTTGGATCTCTTGACTGCTGAACCACTCGCTATTTTTGATCTTGACCGGACCATGCATTCCGGTTCGGGTCTTGGCGTCCTGGCCCGCTTCGCTTTTCGTCGCCGTCTGATCGGGCCTCGTCGCATGGTGCATTCGTTGGCCCACGACGTGTTGTTTCGTCGTCGTGGCTCCACCGATGGCCACATCAGCTCGGTGGCCGAGATGGCATTGGAGCTTGCCGCCGGGCTCAAGTTGGCCGATCTCACCTCGGTCGTCAACGACACCGCACAGGAGATCGCGAACTCGGTTCGCCCCAAGATGATGGATGTGCTGACCGATCACCTCACCGCTGGTCACCGCTGTGTGCTGTTGTCGGCCAGCCCCCAGCCTCTGGTACAGGAAGTGGCCGAACTGCTTGGTGTCGGTTGCGGGATCGGTACCATCATCGAGGTTGAAAACGGCGTGCTCACCGGCCGGATCGAGCAACCCATGTGCTACGGATCGGGCAAGCTCCACCGTCTCACCCAGGTGACGGGCTGGCGAGGCGACACCCACGGCGAGGCGAGCTTCGCCTACGCCGACTCGATCTCGGACCTACCCTTGTTGGAGTCGGTCGGTTCGCCGGTGGCAGTCTCACCTGATCGTCGGCTCCGCCAACTGGCCGAGCAGCGGGCCTGGCGCGTTATCGATATCTGAGCCTCCATGCCTCAGGGCTCCAGTGGAGGGATCGGGCCGGGTTAGAGCCCGCCCTCGGCCACCAGTCGTTCCAGGGTGAGCTCAGGGTGGTCGGCCAGCACCCTGTCCATCCAGTATTTGCTCTCGAACAGGGCGAAGTGGGTGCCGTTGTCACGTTTCAGCACGTCGACCCCCTGCATGGCCCGGAGGCGGGCAGTGCTCTCGGCGTCGGTCTTGCGGGCGATGGAGTAGCTGGTGGCGGTCAGCTCGGCGGCGGCCCCGAACTCGTTCTCCAACCGGTGGCTGGCCACCTCGAACTGCATGGGCCCAACGGCGGCCAGGATCGGGGCCTGGTCGCCCAGGTCCTCGTCGCGCAGGACCTGGATGGCACCCTCCTCGTCGAGCTGTGCGATCCCCTTGCGGAACTGTTTGAACTTGGAGATGTCCTTCACCCGGGCCCGCATGAAATGCTCCGGGGCGAACGCAGGCAGCTCGGGGAAGACGACCGGCGAGGTCCCCGCTCCCTCGACGTAGATGGCGTCACCAACGCGTACATCGTTGGCGTTGACCAGGCCCAACACGTCGCCGGGGTAGGCATCGTCGATCGTGCCGCGCTCCTGGCCGAATACGGTCTGGGCGTACTTGGTGGAGAACTGGCGGCCGGTGCCGCCGGCAACGACCATCATGCCGCGCTCGAAACGTCCGGAACTGACCCGGACGAAGGCGATGCGGTCGCGGTGTGCTTTGTCCATACCGGCCTGGACCTTGAATACCAGCCCAGAGAACGGTGCGTCCAGGGCCCGGCGGGTGCCGTCGGCCAGGATTCGGGGGCCGGGGGGCGGAATGAGGTCAATGACGCCGTCGAGCAGGAAACGCACACCAAAGTTGGTGAGGGCCGAACCGAAGAACACCGGGGTCGATTCGCCCGCCAGGAACGTCTTGGTGTCGACCGACCGGCCGAGCGCGTCGAGCAACTCGACCTCCTCGCTGGCCGCGGTCCACAGCTCGCCATCTTCCGCCGCCGCCTGCTCGGGTGACATCTCGGTCTCGGGGGCCATGGTCGAACCCCGGGCGGTGCGCTCAAAGCGGGTGTAGGTGCCGTGACCCCGGTGGATCACGCCGCGGAAATCACCGGGGATACCCACTGGCCAGGTCACCGGTGTCGGTTCGACGACGAGGGTCTCCTCGATCTCGTCCAACAGTTCCAGGGGGGCCTTGCCCGGCCGGTCCCACTTGTTGATGAAGGTGAGGAACGGGATCTCACGTTCGCGGCACACCTCGAACAGCTTCAGGGTCTGGGCCTCAATGCCCTTGGCCGCGTCGAGCACCATGACGGCGGCATCGGCCGCCGCCAGCACCCGGTAGGTGTCCTCGGAAAAGTCGCGGTGGCCGGGGGTGTCGAGCAGGTTGATGACCCGGTTGTCGTACTCGAACTGGAGGGCGGTGGAGGTGATGGAGATGCCCCGCTGCTGCTCCAGGTCCATCCAGTCGGAGGTGGCCGAACGTCGTCCGGCACGGGCCTTGACGGTGCCCGCTTCTTTCCCCAGCGCCCCACCGTAGAGTAGGAACTTCTCGGTGATGGTCGTCTTCCCGGCGTCGGGATGAGAGATGATGGCAAACGTCCGGCGTCGGCGCGCCTCTTCCCGGGGATCGGTCACCGATTGAACGATACCGACCGGTCGGGCCCCCTGTGCTGTCGCCGCCGGTTCCGAACGGTTTGCCGGCGGCCTACAGCGAGGCCAGCAGTCGGGCGCACACCTCGGCGGCGATATCGATGAACCGCTCGGCGATGGGGGCCAGGGTGCGTTCCCGGTTCCAGATGATGGACAGCTGGCGGGGTTCAAGCCCAGGTTCGGTCGTTCGCACCGAGATGGTGTGGTCGGTGGTGTCGACGGCCAGCAGGGGCACGATGGCCAGGCCAACCCCGGCCCCGACCATGCCCTGCACCGCGCCGTTGTCGTGGGAGCGAAAGGCGTAGTGGGGGGTCACGCCGAACCGCTCCAGGCCCCGGTCGATGAGCAGCCCGCAGCTGTCACCGGTTGGTTGCCCGATCATGGGCCGCCCGGAGATGTCGGCCAGGTCGACGGGTCCTGCGGGGAAGTCGCTGGGCACGATGGCCACGTGGGGGTCGGCCCCGAGGTGTCGGGAGCCGAGGCCGGGTTCGAGGTCGCCGACGGCGAAGGCCAGGTCGAGCTCGCTGCCGGTCAGCATCATCTGCTGGAAGTCGTGTTCGGGGTCCTCCTCCAGGAGCCTGATCTCGACCTCCGGGGCGTCCTGGTTCAGTCGGCGCAGGGCGAACGGCAGCACCCGGGCCGAGATTGATTGGAAGGTGCCAATGGTCAGCGTGCCCGCAACCCCCCGGGCGAGGCGGTCCAGATCGCGCTCGGCCGCCTCAAGACGCTCGATGAATGCGGCCGAATGATCGAGCAGCAGCTCGCCCGCCGGGGTGAGGCGTGGCGGGTGGGGGCCCGCCGGCCGGTCGAACAAGGGCTGCCCGACGAGTTGCTCCAGGGCACCCACCTGTTGGGAGACCGCCGACTGGCTGAAGCCAAGACGGGTCGCCGCCCGCCCGAACGTGCCCTCCTCGGCCACCGCCCGCAACGCCAGCAGATGCCGCACACTCAGATCGTTCCACATCGCTCACTCCACATCACTGACTCTGCATCCACTGACTCGCGCTGCTCGCTCCACACGAACCCAGCCGGTACCACCTTTGGTGATGATCATAAGACTTACTTATGATGATCGCCAAGGATAGCCGCTTTTAGTTATGAAGCTTGGTCTCTAACGTGAAGGCATGGAACAATTCCTCGCCAACTCCGCCCAGATCCGGGCCCACTCTTCACTGTCAGCGCGGCGCCGGATGGACACCGCCACCAACGACAGGGCCAACACCACACCGCGACTTGATCCGGGCTTCGACCAGGCTTTCGACGAACTGCTCGTCACCTGGGGCAACCACCAGCAGCTCCGGACCTCCCACACCAACGTTTCCACCCTTTGGTCGTCGCGGACCTCGCTCGACGAGGCCCGTCGCGAGGTGGCGCAGCGCCGTCACGCCACCTGCAGCTGAACCCCGATCTGACCGGCCTGACCCGGCGACGTTCGGCCACCCCAAGAGGCTGAAGACTAGGGTCGGGCCATGACTGATCTGGCCATGACCGATCTGGCGGCCGCACATCCCGGGGCTCGTCCCGGGTTTGTGGTCCCAGCCAACGGCGAGGCAGCGCCGTCCACCCTCATCGAGTTCATGTACGAGGCGGGATTGACCGACGGTCTACCCGTCGTCCCGCCAACGGTGTCCCTGGTCGAGGCCATGGTCGACGCCGGGCCGTGGGCCGCCGACGAGGTCCTGCTGACCGAGGTCACCCGCGACACCGAGGTCACCGCCTACCAGGCCGCGGTGTGTGCGGTCATGGCCGGGGCCCTGCCCGCCTACTTCCCCGTGATCGGGGCCACCCTCCAGGCCATGAGCGACCGGAGCTTCTACCTCCACGCTCCCACCACCAGCACCGGGGGAGCGACGGTGATGATCGTGGTCAGCGGGCCGGTGGCGGCCGCCATTGGGCTGCACGGCAAGGAGAACCTGTTTGGTCCCGGCTTTCGGGCCAACGCAACCATCGGGCGCACCATCAGGCTGGTCCAGATGCACTGCCTGAGCGCCGAGCCGGGCAAGCTCGACAAATCGACCCAAGGCTGGCCCGGTAAATACAGCCTGTGCTTCACCGAGAACATCGAGGCCAGCCCGTGGGAGCCCCTGCACGAGGCGCTCGGGCACCCCACCACCACCTCAACGGTCACGATCTTCGCCGCCGAGTCGGGTCACAACATCATGAACCATGGCGCTGCGGACCCCGAGACCCTGTTGGCCTCCTTCGCTGACTCCATGGCCGCTCTGGGGAGTTTCAGCCCCGGCCGATCGGTGGTGGTGTTCGCCCCCGAGCATGCGGCCAAGCTGGCCTCGTGGGACCGCCGTCGCATCCAGGACTTCCTCTACGAACACGCCTCCCGCGACCTGGCCACCCTCAAACGTGCAGGCAAGATCGAACACGACCCGACCCACGTCAACGACTGGAGCGGCCGCTGGCAACCCAAGGGGGACCCGCAGGTCATGGACGGCGACGCCGCCGTCATGGTCCACCGGGGCTGGTCGGCCGCCGACATCCTGATCCTGTGCGGTGGAGGAGCAGCCGGCGGCCACTCGGCCTTCTTTCCCTCCTGGAGCCGAGGGCGTAGCGTGGGTTTCGTAACCGTGGAGGTCCCAACATGACGGCCGTAGCCAGCAGTAGCACCGCAACGACCAGCACCACCGCTGGTAGTGCCAAAGCAACCAGCGGCACCGGAGCAAGCACCGCCGTCGGCACCCTGCTGCTCGACCCCCGGCCACCTCTGCCGACCGAGGGCACGCAGTTGGCCCCACGCCTCACCACCCTCGACGGGGCGGTGATCGCCCTGGTCCACAACGGCAAGACCCATGGCCGGGAGTTGATGGAGTACGTGGTCGACGAACTCCGCCGACACTGGTCGATCGCGGAGGTGATCCACCTCGGGCCCCCGAGCCCCGGCTACGGCGGCCACCCCGACGAGGCCAAGCCTGTGGCCGAGGAAGCCATGGCCGCCATCTCCGCCATCGGCGATTGAGGTAGTTGCTCGTCGGGCAGTGTGTTCGACTCCATCATCTTCGAAAAGCTCGGTGTGCCCGCGGTGCCGATCATCACCAGGCCGTTCCAGCCAACGGCCAAGGCCATTAGTGAACTGCAGGGCATGCCCGGCTACGCCTTCGTTGCCGTCGATCATCCGATCACCAGTCTCGACGAGGCGCAACTACGGGACCGGGCCCGGATCGCCGCCCCCCAGGTCGCCGCCGCCCTGCTCGTTGCCGGCGCTGCCGACATCCTGTCTGCTACTGACATGCCGGCCCAACCCCGGAGCGCGTGACCGCCGCCACCAGCGTCGACGACAACTCCTATAAATGGAAGGCCTTTGGCGCCGTCGGCCTGTTCTTCGTGACGGCGGTGTTGGCCTTCGCCATGGTCTTCCTGGCCCTACCCTCCATCGCCGAGGAGTTCGGGGTGAGCCTGGCTTCGGCCAGTTGGGTCGTGATCGTCCACGCCCTCACCATCAGCGCCCTGCTGTTGCCCATGGGACGCCTGGCCGACCTGATCGGGCGTCGCCGCATCCACCTGCTCGGTTTGACCGTGTTCGGCATCGGTGCCCTGCTGGTCGCCCTGTCGCCGACGTTCGGCACGTTGATCGCCGCCCGAGTGGTGATGGCCGTTGGTGACGCCATGGCTCAATCGGTTGGCACCGGCATCCTGGTCTCCGCCTTCCCTCCCCACGAGCGAGGCAAGGCCATCGGGCTCCAGACCACCTCGGTGGCCGTGGGGGCGGCGGCCGCCCCCATCTTCACCGGATTGATCCTCGAGGTGCTCCCATGGCGGGCCCTGTTCGCCCTGCTGCTCATCCCGGTAGCGCTGTCCCTCATCGCCGGCGTTGTCTTCCTCGACGAGGAGCGGCTCAGCGGGGCCACGCCCCGGGTACGGACACCGTTCGACCCCGTGGGCGCAGTGTTGTCGGTGGCCGCCGTTGTTCTGCTGGTGGTGGTGATCAACAATCCGTTCGGCATCGTCTGGGTGTCGCTGCCCACGCTGGTTATGGGTGTGGTTTCCATGGCGCTTTTTGCTGCCTTCGTTCGCTGGGAACTGGCCACCGAGGCGCCAATGCTGGAACTGAGGTTCTTTACCAATTCAGTCTTTGCTCTTGGGGTGGCGGCCCGGTTCGTCGGCTTTATGGCGTCGACAACCATTTACATCCTTCTACCGGTATTCCTGGTGAGCTTTCGTCAAATGTCCGAGGCCAAAGCCGGGCTGGTTCTGTTCCTGAACTCGGTCGGATTGGGGGTTGCGGCCCAGGTTGCGGGTCGTCTGTCGGACCGGTTTGGTACCCGCCCGTTCATGCTCGTCGGCTATGCCGCCATGGCGGCAACGTCGCTCGGCTTTGCCGCCATGGGCGGGGGCAGCGCCCTGTGGCTGATCGCCCTGATCTCGCTGCTCAATGGCCTGGCCGTCGGAGCGTGGAATGTGCCGAACAACGCCACGATTATCGGCTCGGTCTCTAGCGCCAGTTACGGCGTGGTCGGGGCCTTCACCAACCTCACCCGCAATGTCGGCAATGTGTTCGGCCAAGCCGTGGTGGCCGCGGTGGTTACCGGGGTCATGCTCAGTCGGGGGTTCGATGTTCCCCTTGACGAGATTGGTGCTGTTGCCGGGTCGGGCGCCGCCTTCGTCGACGGCTGGCGGGCGGCGTTCACCGTCAGTGCGGTGTTCTCGGTGATCGGACTGGGTCTGGCCGTCGTCATCCGTCCCCGAAACGCTGAGGTATGACCCGACCGGTCTCGGGTCATACCTCAGCGTCTGGTCAGTGTGATTTGCTCGGAGTCGTGCTCCCAGTGGTGCTCAGACCGTTTCTGATTCTGCGGTGTCGAGGTTGATGATGCCCATGCGCACGGCGCTGAGCACCGCGTGGGTGAGGGACTGGGCATCGAGCTTGCGGTAGATGGCGTTCAGGTGGTTGTGCACCGTCTTGGTGGTGATCCCCAGGTAGCGACCGGCTTGCTTGGTGCTCATCCCGTCGGCGATCGACTGCAGGATCTCGACCTGGCGGTCAGAGAGCAGATCCTGGTGGTTGGGAGCCTGCTGGGCCGTGGTCAACATGGCGCCGGCCACCGCAGGTGACAGCACGGTGTCGCCCTCGGCCACCCGTAGCACGGTGTCACGGACCTCGGTGAAGCTGGTTCCCTTGCTCAGATAGGCACTGGCCCCGGCTGAGATGGCATCACGGGTCTTGTCGATGTCGTCGTGCATCGTCAGCACGGCAACCCGCACGTTTGGGAGTTCGTGGCGAATGCGGCGGGTGGCCTCAATCCCATCCATGACGGGCATGGAGAGGTCCATCAGTACAACCTGGGGTTGCAGGGCCCGTGCCAGCGTGACCGCCTCCTCCCCGTTGGACGCTTCGCCGACCACCTGATCTCCGGCGGACTCGAACGACTTCTTCAGACCTTCTCGAAGCAATGAGTGGTCATCGGCTAGCAGAATTCTGATCATGTTTTGTTCACCTGTTCGGATGTTTGACTCGTCTGGACGGTAATGGTCGTTCCTTGGCCGGGCTCACTGGAGATTTCCAGATTTGCCCCGACTGAGGCTGCCCGCTCCCGCATCCCGACCAGTCCATAGGCCGAGCCGCGTATTCCTTTGGCCGGGTCGAAACCGCGGCCGTCATCTTGTACTACCAAGACTCCTCTGCCATCGACGATGGTCCATGATAGGTGCACCTCAGTTGCTGAAGAGTGCTTTTCGATGTTGACGAGCGCTTCTTGAACTATACGCAGCAACTCGTTTTCAACAATGGCGGAAAGCCCTTCAGAGGTGGTGGGCAGAGTTACCTCTACCTCAACCTGACTCCTCTTTTCGAACCGGGCAACCACCTCACGCAGCACAACCGACAGCGGCCGATCGGAGCTGACAGCGGCCCGTAGCTCGATGAGGGTGTCACGGAATTCGCTAATTGCTCCTTGTACATCCCCGTGTAGAGCCTTGAGGTCGGGTGAGGACTGTTCGCGGTCTCCGTTGATCCTCTCCAACTCCAGCGCGATGTACGTAAGGTACTGCCCCAAGCGGTCGTGAAGGTCGCGGGCGATCCGCGAGCGCTCCTCGGCCGCGGCCAGGGAGCGCAGTCGGCGGAAGGATCGAGCATTGGCCAGGGTCAGGGCCAGCACATCGGCCATGCTGCCCAGGATTTCGGCGTGTGAGGCGTCGTACTGGGGCGGTTCGCTGTTCTCGATGGCGATCAGGCCGATGTCGACACCGCCGACGACCATGCGGGTGTAGAGCCCGCTGCCCTCACGGCCGTGGTCGGTGGTGAGTTCCCTGACGTGGAGGAGGGATGCGGTGTTGGCGGCGACGTCCAGCGGTGGGGGCAGCTCGGCCGCCGTGACCTGGGGCGGGATGTCGAAGCCGTCCTGGTACTGGGGCGACCAGTGGCCGTCCTCGTAGAAGATGATGGCGATTCGATCGGCGTCGAAGGTCTCGACCAGTTGCTCACGGGTGGCCTTGATCACGTCGTTGAGGTCGAGGGAGGAGGGCAGGGTCCGGGCCACGTCGGTCAGTAGTTCGAGCAGCTGGTTGGTCTCGGCCAGACTGTCCCGCTGGGCGGCAACGGCCTTGCGTCGCAACTCGATGTCGACCATGCGGTCGAGGGCGATGCCAGGGATGATGGCAGCGGCGGCCAGGGCGGTGACGGCCAGGGGCCCGGGGTACTGGAGCCCTTCGCCCAGGATGATGGTTGCCACTGGTGACAGGAGAACGGCGATCACCCCCGACGACACTCCGACCGCAAGGCCCCACCCGAACCCGGCAACGGCGATGGCGACCAGAAGTGATCCGACGAAGGGGCTGTTGAGGCCGTCGCTGAGCCCGATGACCAGTGCCAGGGCGGCAACATCGCCAACCGCTTTGAGCAGCGCCACCACCCCGGGTTCGCCGAACTTGATGGGGGCGATGGTGCGCCACGAGGTGATGAAGATGGCCACCGCCAGGGTCACCACCACCCGCACGTTGCCCTCAGCCGTCTTGGTGGCAGCGGAGGCCAGGCCGATCATGACCGTGCCCCAGCGCAGGGCGGCCAGCACCGCCGTCAGCGAAGTGGTGACCCCGCTGCTCAGGTGTCGGGCCCGTTCCGCGCTGGTGATGGCCGACAGGTGCCAGCGCTGCCAGAGCCTCTCGGCCGCGACAACAGTGCCTAGGCTCTCGGCCGAGGTGGTGAGTCGACTCAGTTGTGGTTTGCTGTTCGCCACAAGTACCCCCCATCGACCTTGCAGCCGAAGAGGATCAGAACCCGCAAGGTTTGACGCTAGCGCCGTGGTCAGTTGTTTCTTGCCGCAACGTATGCCGCGAGCTGGGCCAGGGCCGCTTTCGCCGGCTCATGAAAGGGTAGCCGGGGAACGATCGAGGTTGCCTCGATCACGAGGTCGTCGATGCGTGACTCGATCTCGGCCACGGCTTCGGTGGCCCGGAAAATCTCGACGATGTCCGCAACATCGGCGGCGGAGAGATCTCGTCGGCCGACCATGGCCAGGGTGCGGCGCTGTCCGGCCGTCGCCCGGTCGAGGGCCAGGGCCAGCAGTTCGGTCGGCTTGCCTTCACGTACATCGTCGCCGACCGGCTTGCCGATCTGCTCCTCGTCGCCCAGCATGCCCAACAGGTCGTCCTTGAGCTGGAAGGCCCGACCCAGGGGTCGGCCGTAGGCATCGAGCAGGGCGAGCAGCTCGGGGTCGGCGGGGTGGTCGATGGAGGCGCCGAGCTGCAGGGGGCGGACGATGGTGTAGAGCGCCGACTTGAAGGTCGACACCCGGCGGGCCGTTGCCGGGTCGAGATCGCCGGCGGCGGCCGAGCGCAGATCGAGGTACTGGCCCAGGTTCAGTTCGATGCGCAGGTCGTCCCAGATGCCGCGAGGTCGTAGCCCGGCTTCGGTCATTAGCTGATCGGCGTAAGCGTGGCTCAGGTCGCCGAACAAGATGGCCACCCCCTCCCCGAAGCGTCGGGGCTCCCCGCTCCAGGCGTTGGCGACCAGGCGCTGGGCCTGGGCGACGTGAACCGTTGGTCGTCCCCGCCGGGTGGCTGAGTCATCCATGATGTCGTCATGGATCAGGGCGAAGGACTGGAGCAGCTCGAAGGCGGCGCCGGCGGCGATTGCCGAAGCGTCGATCGTGGGATCGCTGGTCGTTCCCCTCCACGCCCAATAGCAGAATCCGGCCCGGATCCGTTTGCCTCCGCTGGCCACGACGTCACGGAGTTCTTCGATGGCCTCGATCAGGCGGGAATCGAGGGCCGACCACTGGGCCACCTGTTGGCTGAAGAGCTCGTCGAGACGGGCCTCGACCTTGGTCGCCACTTCAAGTAGGGCCTGGGGCGGTACGGCCTGTGCCCCCTGGGCGGTCGGGGTCGCGATCACCGACGTTCGTTTCCGGTTGATGGTGCCGTCACCTTTTGTTGGGCGGCCGCCGTCCCCTGTCGGGCTGTTCCGTCGTCCCTCGTGCCGCCGCCGTTGGGGCCGGAATCGTTGGGGTTGGAGTTGTTGGGGTCGGGCTCCAGGCCGTCGACCACGGCTTCGACCTCAACCTGGACCCGCTGCAACCGCTGGCGGCAATGGCGGACCAGAACCGCACCCCGGGCCACCCGCTCGGCCAGCACATCGACGTCGACCGCGCTCGATTCGAGCTGGGCCAGGATGTCGTCGAGCTCATCCATGGCGTCGAGATAGGACAGGTCGAGGGTGTCGTCGCCGGCGTCGTTCATGAGTCTTTCCCGATGTCATCGTCGTTGTACCCCGTGGCGGGCTGGACCTCGGTGACGGTGCTCACGAGGCGCCCCGAGGCGCTGTTGGTGATGATCGTACTGCCGACCTCGACGTTGGCGACCTGACGCAGCACGGTGCCGTCATCGTGGCGGGTGATGGTCCAGCCCCTGGCCATGGCCAGGGCCGGATCGAGGGCCCGCAGCCGGACCTCGGCGTTGTCCAACGAGGCCGCCGCCCTGTCCAATAGACGCTGGTGGCGATGGTCAAGGTGGGTTGCCCGGCGTTCCAACATCGTGCCGTTGCGGCTCATGGCCGCTGCCGCCGAGGTGGCCAGGCGGCGGCCAACGACGTCGAGGGTGGTTGCGGCCTGGTCAAGCCGACGGTCAGCGAGGACGACCAGGCGTTCAGCCGCCACCTCGACCTCCTCGTCGGCCCGGCGAACGGCGTTGACCAGGACCACGGCACTCGCCGTTGGGGTTTTGGCCGACACGTTGGCCACCTCGTCGGCCACGGAGCGGTCGGTCTCGTGGCCGACGCCGACCACCACCGGGTAGGGGCAGCCGATGACGGCCCGGGCCACCTGTTCGTGGTCGAAGGCGGCAAGATCGGTTCGGGCCCCACCCCCTCGCACCACGACGACAACGTCGACGGCGGCGGTGCCCGCGGCGTCGAGGGCACCGACCAGGCCGGGCACGGCGTCGATGCCCTGGACCCGGCTGTCGAACAGGGTGAGGTGGAACGGGTAGCCGCTGAGCTCAAGTTCGTTGACAAAATCGGCGTGGGCCGCGCTGCCTTCGCTGGTCACCAACGCCACCCGCAGCGGCAGCGGGGGGAAGGCCAAGGCCTGGTTGGCGGCCAACACCCCCTCGGTCCGTAGCCGGTCGAGCAGGTTCTGGCGGGCCAGGGCCATCTGCCCCATGGTGTAGGCCGGATCGATGAGGCTCATCACCAGCTGAATCCGGCCCTGGGGTGGGTAGTAGGCCACCCGGCCCCGGATCCGGATCTCCAGCCCCTCGGTCATGCGTACCGCCCCCGACTTGCGCAGGATGGCGTTCACCCGCTGGCGGTCGGAGGCGAACAGGGCCACCGGCACCACCAGCGAGGTCGAGGCCCCCAGATCGTCGGAGGGTTCAACCAGATCGAAGTAGACATGGCCGTTTCCCGAACGGGAGAGACTGGAGATTGCCCCCTTGACCCACACCTCATCGGGGAAGGCGGCGCTGATCGAGGCGCCGACGGTGGTGCACAGCTCGCGCACGGTGAGAGTTTCGGTCACCGCATCGACGGTAGCCACTTTTGCTGGTCGCGATTGTCGTTCGTCGGTGGCTGGGCTGGCTAGTGTGTCCCATGGGAACCTCGAATGAGGTCGGTGGGCTGAGCACGAAAGCGAGAACGTGACAGACCGTAGTATGGCGCCCGTTGGTGAGGCGCTCCTCGACGCGTTCGTTCCTCCGCTCAGTTTGGACGGACCGCCCTCGGTTGACTTCATTGTCAACCAGGAATCAGTGGTTGATGGCGTTGCTGTCACCCTTTCCGACCCCTCGACGGGTCGTTCCCATCTCATGTACGTGAGCTCGAACCTGGCCGCCATGCTCGGCTACGACGATGAGGAGCTGTTGGGCCGACCCCTGCTCACCCTCTTTGGTGGCGACCCGCCGCTGGAACAGTTGCAGTGGATCGAACGTCGGCTCAAGGGTACGGGTCAGATCGAGGCCAGCTACCTTCTGCAGCACCGCAACGGTGACCCGGTGGCGGTGCACGCCACCCACGCCGGGCTACCGGCGGTCCACCCCGATGTCCGGTATCGCCTGATCCTGTTCCGGGACCTGTCCCGCTGCACCTCCGACCAGCTCGTGGCCGATCAGGGCCTCATTGTCGACTCGTTGGCCCGGGGCCAGGGGCTGGGTGCGCTCTGCTACCAGGTGGCGGTGCACGTCGAGTCGATGTTGAACGACGGGGGCTGCTGCTGGGTTGGGGTCACCGACGCGCACAACCGGCTCGAAGCCGTGGTGGCCGGCGGTCAGGACCTCGACACGGTCGGTCATGTCCTGCGGCTCGTACTCGGCAGGGGCGATCCAACCACGCCGCGGTGTGTCCCGGTGCGGAACCTACCTCCCGATCTGGCAGCGCCCCTGAGCGAATCGGGAGCGCAGACTCTATGGGCCTTCCCCTCCCTCGACTCCAACGGCAGTCTGCGGGGTGCCCTGGTGGTGGCCAATCCCCGCGACAGTGAGCCGACCAACGACGAGGTGCGTTTCCTCGACCACCTCTCGAAGGTGGTGGCCGCCGCCATCGAGCGGGCCGCGGTCGAGGCCACGCTGGCCTACCGGGTGCTGCACGACCCTCTGACCCACCTGCCCAATCGGGCGCTGATTGTCGATCGTCTCGAACAGGCGCTGACCCGACTCGATCGCGAGTCGTCGACACTGTCGGTGTTGCTGGTTGACATTGACCGCTTCAAGTCGCTGAACGACAGCTGGGGGTCGCAGGTTGGCGACCAGGTGTTGTTGGAGGTGGCCAGCCGCCTGCTGGGCGCCGTGCGCCTGGGCGACACGGTTGGGCGGATCTCCAGCGATCAGTTCCTGATGCTCTGTGTGGCCAACGATGGCAGCGACGAGTCGACGGTCGCCCGTCGGGTACTGAACTCGTTGGCGAACCCGATCGCACTCGACACCGACGAGCAGCTGCACATCACCGCCTCGGTCGGTGTCGTGGCCGTTGACAACTCCGAACTCAGCGCCGCTTCGACCATCAGCAGCGCCGAATCGGCTCTGGCCCGGGCAGTTGAGCTCGGTCGGGGCCGCTACGCCATGTTCGACGAGCACCTGCAACGCCACGCCATGGCCCGCCACGACACCGAGCAGGCGCTGCACCGGGCGATTGGGGCCGGTGAGCTGGTGCTTCTGTACCAGCCGGTGTGTGAGGTGCGTAGCGGTCGAATGGTGGGGGCCGAAGCGCTGGTGCGCTGGGACCGCCCTGGCCATGGCTTGTTGGGGCCGGCGGAGTTCATCGACCTGGCGGAGGAGACGGGACTCATCATCCCACTCGGGGCCTGGGTGATCGACGAGGCAGCCCGGGCCGTTTCCCAATGGCCCAAGGCGGCGGGGTTGGCACCGGTGGTCTCGGTCAACTTGTCGGCCTGGCAGCTGTCGGATGATTCGTTGTTGTCGACGGTGCAGGCCGCGCTTGACAAATATGACCTGCCTGCCATCAGGCTCGGTTTCGAGGTGACGGAATCAATGCAGATCGACGACTACGAGACAGCGGTCGACACCCTCAATGCGCTGTCGAAGATGGGTTGTCGGATCGCCATCGACGACTTCGGCATCGGCTACGCCACGTTGGATTATCTGCGTCGCTTCTCCATGGCCGACATCATCAAGATCGATCGATCCTTTGTGGCCGGCCTCGGCCGATCCCGTGAGGATGGGGCCATCGTCAGCGCCTCGATGGCCCTGGCCGCCTCACTCGATCTGATGGTCGTGGCCGAAGGCATCGAAACCCAGGTCCAGTTGGAGTACCTGCGCAAACTCGGTTGCCACTTCGCACAGGGCTACGCCCTCAGCCGTCCGGTCCCGCTGGACGAAGCGCTCAAACTCTGGGGGACCAAGACCCTGGTCGACTGATGGCGACGGAGCCATCGGGCCCCGTCGTCATCGGCCGGTTCGGCCTGAGGCCCCAGGGCCGGGGCCGGGGTCGGGGTCGGGGTCGGTGGCCCAGACTCAGGGGGACCGTGGTTCGAACTGGGTCTGTGGCACACCCTCGTCGAGCTCCACCCCGGCCGAGTTCAGGAACCCGGACACCAGGCGGTAAAAGCCCGCCACCACGATCAGTTCCATAATCTCGGCCTCGCTCCAGCGCTCGGTCAGGCGGGCGAAGGTGTCGCCGCCAACGCAGTCGTCGGCGCAGAGTTCGTCGCTCATGGCGATCAGGTCACGGTCGGTGTCGTTCCAGTCCGATCCAGGATCGCGTCGGGCCAAGGCGGCGATCTCGGCCTCACTGAGGCCGCTGGCGGCCCCGATGAGGGTGTGCTGGCCGAACTCGTAGGCCGCCCGGGCGTTCGCTCCCACCCGCAGGATCACGATCTCCCGCTCCCGGGCCGGTAGTAGGCCCTTGTTCAGCAGGAAGCCGCCGAACAGGTTGAAGCGTTTGAACAGTTTCGGGTGATGGGCCAGGGTGGCGAAGATGTTGAGCGGGGTCTCTCGATCGCGGCCCATGGATGTGGCCAGGATCTCCGCCGCCTCACCCTCGAAACTGGTCAGGGGCGCGATCCTGGCGCTTCTCGGTCGGTCGCTCATGCGTCGAGGGAGTCGGCGTGGCGCTGGAACATGGTGATCTTGGACTCGCCGATCTCCGCCCGCCGGTCGGGGTCGGTGATGCCGAGACCGTCGGCCTCGGCCAGGCAACGAACCCCGAGTTTGCCTTCGTGGCGGTTGTGGTGAACCAGGTTGGCGGCCTCGCCAACGCTTTCCAGATCGTAGGTGGCCGAAAGTGTCGGCTGGATGGCGCCCTTCTGGATGAGACGGTTCATCAGCCAGGCCTCGCCGTAGTTGGCGAAGTGGCTGGAGACGATCTGCTTCAGCTTCATCCACAGGTGGCGGTTGTCGTACTCGATCATGTAGCCGGAGGTGGCGGCGCAGGTGACGATGGTGCCCCCCCGTTTGGCGGCGAAGACCGATGCCCCCATCGTTTGGCGCCCCGGGTGCTCGAACACGATGTCGGGATCCTCGCCAACGAGCTCACGGATGCGACCCCCAAAGCGGCGCCACTCCGATTCGTCCTGGTTGTGGTCGTCGCTCCAGAAGCGGTAGTCCTCGGCCCGACGGTCGATGACCGCCTCGCAACCCATCTCCTTGAGCAGTTGCACCTTCTCCGGCGATGAAACGACCCCCACCGGGACCCCGCCCCCGTTCAGCACCAGCTGGGTCGCGTAGCCGCCGAGCCCTCCGGTGGCACCCCAGATCAACACGGTGTCGCCCTGCTTCATTGACGCCGCGTTGTTGGATACCAACATCCGGTAGCTGGTGGCGGCGCACAGGGCGTTGACCGCCGACTCCTCCCACGTGAGGTGGGCCGGTTTTGGCATGAGCTGATTGGCCTTGACCACGCTGAGATCGGCCAGACCACCAAAGTTGGTCTCGAAGCCCCAGATCCGCTGGTTGGCCCCCTTCATCGAATCGTTGTGTGACGACGGGTCCTGGTCGTCGACGTAGTTGCAGTGCATGGTCACCCGGTCGCCGGGTCTCCAGTTGCGGACAGCGGAACCGACCTGGAGCACCACCCCGGCCCCGTCGGACCCGACGACGTGGTGGCCGAGGTCGTGGCGGGCGCCCCAGCTGCTCTCACGGCCGAGACGTTTGAGGAAGCCGAACGTCGGCAGGGGCTCGAAGATGGAGGTCCAGACGGTGTTGAAGTTGATCGAGCTGGCCATCATGGCCACGTAGCACTCATCCGGTGCCAACACAGGGGTGGGTACCTCTCCTACGTGGAGCGACTGGCGCGGGTCCTTGTCAGCGGACTGCAAACCCTCGAACATGGCGGTCTCGTCGGAGCGGACATAGGCTGCCCGGTAGGACTCCGGAACTGGCAGGTTGGCCAGGTCATCGCCGCTGGCATCGCTGGTGATGGCGTCCAAAATTTCTTTCATAGGGCAAAACGTACCAGTCACCCGTGATCCGTTCGAAGTGGTGAATCCTTTTGCCCCCCGATGAGTGTCCCCTAGGATCTGCCCTGGGTCGGTGGATATTGTTGGTTGTGAACTGCTCTCGGCGCTAGGCGGGGGTAGGCGGGCACGGTGAACAAATGGTTCGAGGCCGTTCGCGGCTTGACTGAGGAGTTCCAGGTGGGATTGACCCCTGAAGAGATCGAGCGGCGGGAATTTGCCTCGACGTTGAGGGGCTACGACCGTGATGAGGTCCGTAGCTTTCTGTCCAAGGTCAGCCGGACTGTGCGCGATCTGCAGATCGAGGTGGCCGACGCCCACGGACGAGCGGAGAATGAACAGGGGGTGATGGCCGCATCCGCCGCATCACTCGATGTCGAGCCGGACCGTTTCGGGGCGATCGGTGATCGGGTGGCGGAGTTGCTGCGACTCGGTCACGACTCTGCCTCCCAGCTGCGGGTTAACGCTGAAGCGGAAGCGGAGGGGCTACTCAACCGGTCGCGAGCCGAGGCCGAACAGATGACGTCCGAGGCCGAGGCCAGACTCCTGTCGGCCCGATCACACTCCGAGGCCTTGCTGGGCGACGCCAGGAACGAGGCCGAAAACCTTCTGGCCGACGCTCGGGCCGAGGCCGAGACGTTGATGACGACGGCCGAGGCCGAGACCGAGTACATGCGCTCCTCGAGCCGGGCCGATGCCGAGAATCTACGGAACTCGGCCGGAGATCAGGCCGAGCAGCTACTGCTCGAAGCCGAAGCGGAGTCCGAGGAGCTGAAGCGGCAGGCATCCGAGGTCTTGTTGAACAGCCAGAATCGGGCCGATGAGCTGTGGGCCGTTGCCGAGGCCGAGGCGTTCAAGTTGCGGGAGGACGGTCGGATCGAGGCCGACCAGATTCGTGAGGCGGCCTTGTTGGAGGCGGCCGAGGTGCGCGACCGGGTTAAACGGGAGATGCACGACTTCCGGGCCGAGGCCGAGGCCGAGGCCGAACGAATGAGTAGCGAGGCTGCAACAGAGGTGCACCTGCTGCGTGAGACCACCTCGCTCGAGTCCGAGCGGCAGCGGAGCGAAGCGGCGGCGGAGGCCGAGCGCATGACGAGCGAGGCCAGACAGATCCTGGCCGACCACCAGGCCGAGGCGGAAGAACTGCGGAACCGGGCCGTCGCCGATGCTGAACGCTCTGCAGCCGACGCCCAGGCCGAAGCTGAACGGATCCGGGCCGAGGCCGAGGCCGAGGCCGCCCGCATGCGCGACGATGCAGGGGTTTACGTCGACACTCGGCGGGAGGAGGCCGAGGGGTACTTCTCCGAGAAGCAGCGGGAATCCCACGACTACGTTGCTGTCCGCCGTCAAGAAGCCGACGACTACGTCGCCGCCCGTCAGGGCGAGGTCTACACCAACGCCGCCGAGGCCGAGGCCGAGCGTGATCGGGCCCTGACCGGGATCGCCGACGCCCGGGAGCAGGTCAAGGTGCTGTTGGAACAGGCCCGAGCCCAGAGTGAGTTCATCAGACAGGAGGCCGAAGAGGTCATCCGCTCGAAGGTCAGGGCCAACATCGATCAGGCCGAACGCCGAATCTCCCGTCTGCGGATCACCGAACAAGCATCGCGGGAACGCATCATTGCCGCCCAGAGCGAGCTGCAGAGCGCCATCGGTCGCCTTGATTCCGAGCCGGTGCACGAACTGGGCGACGGCACCGACGACCTGGTTTTGGCCGAAGCCGAGCAGCGGGTTCTGTCGGCCGGTCCCACCGGTGGTCCCGCGGTCGCTTCCTGGGCCTCCGGAGAGATGGCTCCGGCCACCCTGAGTGCACCCCAGGCGGCCGAGGAGGAGATCATCGATCTGGTGGCTGAAGTCCCGTACGCCATGGATTCGCTGTCGTTCAACGATCCGATGGACGAGACAATGGAAACGTTCGAAACGAACGAGGCCACCAACGGTGTGTTCGAGGTCGAGCAGGTCCTGGCCGAGCCGGAGATTGAGCCTCAGGATGAGGACGCGCTGTCGCGGCTGGTTCGTGAGGCAATGCAGCGGGCGGTCGAGAGTGCCAAGGGAGGCGAGTAGCGGCCTTCCCCGACAACGGACAACGGACAACAAAACGCTGTGGGCCCCCTGAAATGGGGGCCCGCAGCGTTTTGTGCTGGCCGAGGTCCATCGGAGGTCTGATACTACAGATGTGTTGCATCCGCATGTCGAAGCAGAAAGCTCCTTGGGCTCAGCTCAGGTTGGCCCAAATTCGCACGTCAGCGCTGTCGTCAGCGACATTTCCCAAAAAAGGTTGAGATTTCGCTTGTCACTGGAGCGTGAACGTCGTAATATTAAGTCAACATCGTTACGACGTCCCAGTGGCCGGTTTACCCATACCGCCCGCGCCACGGTCACTGGGGCGTCGTAGCGGAGTAACGTCCGGGTCGGTGATTCCTCTCCCCACCGACCCGGCCGTCGCGTTCGGACTTGTTTCGGACACTCGTTTAGCTCGATTCGAAGGCCACCCGGTCAACGGAGCGGGTTAAACGGCCGTTTTGACGAATTGTCACCGTTGTCGGCCATGTTGTCATCACATGACCTTCTGTCGCTGCGGTGCTATGGAGAGCGATCAGTCGACGTCTCGGCGCCCGAGTAGGGCCCGACCCAGCGTCAACTCATCGGCGTACTCAAGATCGCCGCCGACCGGCAGACCCGAGGCCAGTCGGCTGACCGTGACCTCAAACGGGGCCAACACCTTGGTGGAGATGAATGCTGCGGTGGTCTCACCCTCGATATTGGGGTTGGTGCAGAGGATCACCTCCCGGATGTCCTCAGCGGCCACCCGCAGTGCCAGTTCCCGGATCTTCAGACTCTCCGGGCCGACACCCTCCAAGGGATTGATGGCCCCCAGTAGCACGTGGTACAGGCCCTTGAATTCGCCGGTTTTCTCCAGCGCGGCGATGTCCTTGGGCTCCTCGACCACACACAACAGCGACTGGTCACGCTCGGGGTCGGTGCAGATCTGGCACTCGGGGCCCTCGGCCACGTTGAAGCAACGCTCGCAGAACGAGACGTTGTCCTTCATGGCCAGCACGGCGGTGGCCAACCGCTGGGCGTCGACCCGGTCGGCCTTCAGGAGGTAGAAGGCAATGCGCTGGGCCGACTTGGGGCCGATTCCGGGCAGACGGCCCAATTCGTCGATCAGGACCTCAACCGACTTGGCGTAGACGCTCATGAAGCAGTCGGCTCACGAACCGCCGAGGATGCCACCGAGGCCCCCGAGGTCGGGGAGTTGTAGATTCCCCATGGCCGCGGCCTGAAGCTCTTCGAGCTGGGAACCGGCATCGCGCAGCGCGGCCAGGATCAGTTCCTCCAGCATCTCGACGTCGCCGGGGTCGACAACGTCGGGGGAGATCGTGATGTTGCGGAATACGCCGTCGCCTGCGACCTCGATCGTCACCTTCCCCCCACCGGCGGAACCGGTGATGACCTGATGGCTCTGCTCCTCCTGGGCGCTGGCCATCTGCTCCTGCATGGCTTGGGCCTGCTCCAACAGGTTGTTGAGGTCGAATCCACCCTCACTGGTCATCTGCTGTCTCCTTTGTGAACTTCGTCAACGGTCACCTTCACTCCGCGGGAGTGTCGACAACCTGCGATCCGGGAAAGGCCTTGGTGATACGTTCCACGCCGCCGGTGGCCTGGTCGTTGGCATCGGCCAGATCCTCGACCGGGCCGATGTCCTCGTCAGCGTCGGCCGCCATGGGCTCTGGTGGCGCCGGGGGGGCGATCTTGGCCATGTCGATGGGGGCGGTTGAGTCATCGTCGATGACTACATCGACGCCCACCGGGCAACCGAAATGGCTGCTGAGCGCCTGCTCCACTTCCCCTTTGACATCGGAGCAGCGGTCGCGGTGGATGGCGTTCGGTACCCCGAAACGCACCGTGGAGCCGTCGACGCCGAGAATCCGGCCGCCCTTGAACCGAACCCGGACCTTCTGGCTGAGATCGTCGAGCTGGGTGGCGAACACGGCGCCAACGGCGGCCTCGGTCACCGGGATGGCAGCGGCGGCCGAGGGGGCAGGTCCTGGCGCCCCGTTGGGTTCGGTACCGGCTTGTCGGTTAGCGACTGGCGGGGGCATTGCGTCGCCGGCCGATTCCGGCTTTGGTGGCGGGGCCGATGGCGGCCGCGAGGCGGCACCGGGTCGAGGGGAGCGTCCGCCGCGTTCTGCCCGACGGGGTGGGCGGGGGCGCCGGGCCGGGCCACTCCCGGGGGTGTCCGATCCGCCCGGGGTGGCGGGGCCGGGGCCGGAATTGTCCGCTTCGGTGGTGGGGGAGGGAGACGGCGTTGTGTCATCGCCGGCCGGCCGGGGGCCTGCCTGCTCGGCCGGGGGAGCGCCATCGCCTGCCGGGCGGTGGCCGGGGGAAGCGGTGGCACCAGCGGCCAGTAGTGCTTCCAGTTGGGCCACCTTGGCCTCGAGGGCCTCGATCCTGGCGGTACCGATGGCGGGGGGACCTGCGGTGGGGGAACCCGTGCTTGGGGCTGGCCCGGCCCCGGTTGCGGCCGGGGCGGTCCCGGCGGCCAACTCCCCAGGCGATCGGGTAAGGCGCAACAGGGTGACCTCAAGGGGAACCCTGGGGTCGGCGGCCTGGCGCATCTCGATCAGGCACTGGCCGATGGCTTCCAGCGAGCGGGTGAGCACGGCCGGGCCGAGGGTGGCGCCGAGGTCGGCGCTGACGTTGCGGGTCTTGTCGTTGAGGTGGGCGAGGCCGGCACCCATCGAAGCCAGGAAGGCGTTGCGCAGGATCTCCAGCAGATCCTCGCCCATGGTGCGCGGTTCGCGACCGAGTTCCAGGCCCTCCTGAACGGTGGCGATGGCCCTCGCCGGATCGTGTTCACCAATGGCACGGACCAGGATTTCGGCGATGTCGGTACCCTCGGGCACCCCACCGGCCGCCACCAGATCGAGGGCTGACAGGGTGTCGCGGGCTGATCCGCCGCCTTGGCCCAGAACATAGTCGATGGCGTCGTCGGCAACGTCGAGTTCGGCGTCCTCGATGACCCAGCGGACGTGATCGGCCAGTACGTCGGCCGGGAGCAGGTGGAACTCATGGTGCTGGGTCCGGCTGCGGATGGTGGCGACGACCTTCTGCGGCTCGGTCGTTGCCAGCACGAACACCACGTGATCGGGGGGTTCCTCCAGCGTCTTCAGCAGGGCGTTCTCCGCACCCGGGCTGAGCATGTGGACCTCATCCAGGATGTAGACCTTGGTCCGCCCCGGGGAGCCGAGCTGCACCTTGGATATGAGGTCACGGATGTCGTCGACCTTGTTGTGGCTGGCGGCATCGAGTTCGTGGAGATCGAAGGACTTGCCATTCTCGATACCGACGCAGCTGTCGCAGGTGCTGCACGGCTCACCCTCGTCGAGGTTGGTGCAGTTCAGGGCCTTGGCCAGCACCCGGGCGGTTGAGGTTTTGCCGGTGCCTCTGGGCCCACTGAATAGATAGGCATGGCTCTGGCGTCCTTCGGCCACCGCCGTCTTGAGGGCGCCGGTGACGTGGGGTTGGCCCAGGACCTCGGAGAACTTCTGCGACCGGTAGCGGCGGTACAGCGATTGGTATGCCACGGTCGGAGTCTACCGCTGCCCTCGGACCCTTTCCCGGTGGACGCACCGGTTCGGGACTCCGGCGCAGAGATGGCTCAGCCGTTGCTCTCAACCACTCTCGGCGGCGGTAAACGGCCCCAGTCGTGCTACAAAGCAGGAGGGAACGTATCGAACGATGATCAAGGGTGTGGCGCCGTTGCGATCACGGCCAACGGAGGTTTCCCATCCATGACTCCACGTGACCGATCGATCTTGATCGGTGGGGCGGCGCTGATGTTGACGCTCTTCGGTGTCTTCGTCGCGCTCCAGACCGTGGGGGGCAATGATGATCCGGTCACGCTGGCCGACGGGGAACTGGCGGCAGGCGCCGATAGCAGTGCTGTTGATGGTGTGGGATCTGGTGGGCAGCAAGCGGACGCGATCTCGCCCGCGGCTCCCGACGGGGCTCGGGCGACGACATCGGGCCCACTGCTCGATGTGCCGTCGACTATCTCGACGCTTTCGCCCGGCGCAACCGTAGCCACCGCCTCGCCTGCGAACGCAGCGGCGGCAGCCCAGCTGCCGAGGCCCGGTATCACGCCCTCGCCGACGCCGGTCCTGACCTCGGGGTCAACGTCGCCGAGCCAGCCGGCCTCGACCGCCACGGCTGCGAGTTCGAGTACCAGCTCGACGGCGGCTCCAACCACAGCCGAGGTCACTGTGGCCACCACCACCTCGACGGTGGCGCCGACCACTCCCGCTCAGGGCAGCCACAATGGCGTGGAGTTGGAGGTGTTCCGCCTCACCAATGCACTGCGGGCCGACCCATCGGGTCCTTTGGCCCGCGAGAAGCCGATGCCGTCGTGCGTCAGCGAAGAGTTTTACGGGATCGCGATCGATCAGGCGACAGGTCATCCCCGTGCGGTGCCTGCATTGACGCTCGACGAGGCGATCTCGGTCAACCTGGCCCGCGACTGGTCGATCAAGATGAACGCCGCTGACGACTTCAGCCATCGGCCTGGTAGCCAGGCCGCCGCCGTCTATGACCAGTTGGGGATCGTGTGGTCGGCCACCGGCGAGAACATCGCCTGGTTCCGGGGCTTCCCTGACTCCGAGGCGGCCACGATCTTCTTCGAAGGGTGGCGTGAGTCCGACACCGGTCACTACTGCGCCCTGGTGGCCGGTACCTTCACCCACATCGGGGTCGGCTACCACAAGGGCTCGACCAGCTCCTGGGGTACCCAGAACTTTTACCGCCCCCGCTGAGCCCTGGGCTCCCGCGGGAGCGTGCACCGGTGCTGGCTCGGTAGGGCCGTGACTCGGTAGGGCCGTGACGTAGGGGTGGTCCGGATCGCTGTGCGTTCGGACCTACGGCCCCCGAAGGGGCCTATCTGTTCTCGCAAGTGACGGCCAGGCTGCCTGCGGCACACTGCGGGTTCCGCTGAGAGCTGCTGCCTTCCGGCCCTGACTCGGTTCACGAGCCGAAGTCGCACAGGACCCGACCGCCACCTGCCAGAACAGATAGGGGAGCCCTGAAGAGCTCCGTGCCCGCTATCCTACCCTCTCCGATCGGTTCTCCGAACCGATCTGGTGTCGGCGGGTCTCACGACTTTGGTGGCATCGACTGGAGGAGTGCGAGAGCGGCCGAATCGGCACGCTTGGAAAGCGTGTGACTCGCAAGGGTCCGTGGGTTCGAATCCCACCTCCTCCGCCAAATAACGCCTGGTCAGGCGACCGGGGCCCGGATGGCCCGAAGCCGACAGCAATCGTGACCAGCACGGCCAGTGCTGCTTCCTGGTCGAACGCTGCAGACACCTCATCCGGAAGTGGCCGTAGCGCTTGAAGGCCGCACCGACCGAGCGAAACGTGACCGCCATCTGATCCGAGCCGGGGACCTCGGCTAGCGTTGGAGGATGGTCGCTTGGTCGCGTGCCGTTGCGGTTGGTCTGTCTGTGATCGTTGCCGCAATCGGCCTCGTGGTCGGGTGTGCGGGCGACGCCGTCGATGATGCCACGGCGCGGGATGCGGCCGTCTACCGCTCGGTCGTTTTCGATCTGGTCGACCGGTCGACTGTTGTCCTCGACGACTCGGACCAGCGGCCGGTGTTGTTCGTCGATGCTCTCGCCTCCGAGGTCCCGTTGGAAGTCCAGGTAGAGGTCGTCTCCGACTTCGACCAACTGTTCGAGGTTCGCTTCATCGACGAACTGGACGAAGCGATCGAGGCTGACACGCCCGGCCGATCGGTTCGAAGCAACAGCCTGCTCATCGGCCTTGGTCCTGTTGTCGGTGATGCAACAGCAAGTGTTCGTGGCGAGCTCTACCTACAGGATGGCGAAGCACGGGCTTTCAGGTACAGGCTTACGGCCAGCGGCGATGGTAGCTGGGCCATCGTCGGCGACCCTGAGCCCATCGTGCCTGAGGGTTTCGCCGAGAACCCATGACCCCCTCGGGGGTCGGCAAGCCCTACCCCGCGGACCGTTCGATTCTGGGCGACTCGGCGGCCCGAACTCTGGTCCCGGTTCAGGCGTTCAACAGCGGGGGACAGGCACTGTTCGCCCTCTCGCTCGTTGGGTCCTTGTTCTTCAACGTCAGCGTGGACGCTGCCCGGCCGAGCATCCTCCTCTACCTCGTGCTCACGATGGCTCCCTTCGCCGTGCTCGCCCCGTTGATCGGACCGGTCATCGACAGGTTGCGAGGTGGCCACCGCGCCATCCTCTTGTTGTCACTGGCCGCACGAGCCATCGTGGCCCTTCTGCTTGCCACCCAACTGAAGACGCTTCTTCTCTACCCTGATGCCTTCATCATTGTCGTGCTGGCCAAGGTCTACGGCGTTGGCAGCAATGCCCTTGTTCCCTCTCTGGTCGAGGACCGTAGCCACCTGGTGAGCGTCAACTCCCGGCTTGCTCGGGTTGGCACCATCGCGGGGGCCGTCGCCTCAGGCCTCGGCCTGGCAGTGCTGGGTGTCGGCGATGCTGCTTGGGTGCTGCGGGTCGGCGCAGGGTTCTTCGCCTTGGGGGCGATCACCGCTCTCAGGATCCCAGGCCACTGGGCCAGGACCGACGTCTCCCCGATCGTCGAGTCGACCGAGATGCACAGCCCCGGGATCAGGGCCGCCACCACGGGCATGGCCGGGCTTCGCGCTGCCGTTGGGTTCGCCCTGTTCCACGTCGGCTTCGCACTCAAGGCATCGGGCGAGCCGGCCTGGGTGCTCGGTGCCGCGCTGGCTGCTGGGGCTGTCGCCGGGTTCGCCGGAACCTATGTATCGTCCTGGCTCCACCGGCGCTGGCTTGAGCCACAAGTCCTGACCGGGGCGATTATCGTACCCGCCCTGGTAGCGGCCGTTGCCGCCCTGCGAGTCCATGGCTCGACCGCAATCGCGCTGGCCTTGGCATTGGGGCTCGCCGGCAGTGTGGGTCGCCGCGCATTCGACGGGGTGATCCAGACCGAAGCACCCCATGCCAGACGGGGAAGGGCCTATACTGGCCTCGAAACCCGGCTCGAGATGGCATGGGTCGCCGGTTCGCTCATGGCCGTGCTGACACGATTCCCGAACTGGCTCGGGCTGGCCATCCTTTCGGCGTTCCTTGCGGTTCTCGCCGGCTCACGGATTCTTACCAGTGTCAGAGCAGCGCGACTCGGCACCGGCCTCGGAACAGCAACACTTGCCCTGCGGCTGCTGGAGACGGCCGAGGCCGTCGCAGCGCGAGCCGATCGGCAACAGGCCATGGTCGTGGCCTTGGCCGCGGTCGAAGCGGCGACGGTAGCGGGTCATGCGACGCCGGCAACACTCGAAGAAGTCCGCCGGAGATGCCATGACGTCGCCGCCCGAAACGACTTGGGGGCAGAGGATCAACTGCTACGGTTCATCCGGACGCTGATCACCGGACCGGTAGAGTAGCGATATTGCCTGGCGTGCCCCAACGGTCATGGCCAGCCACGCGTCCAGCACCGCTCCCTCCCAGATGCCTAGGTCTGGAACCATTGTTCTGCATCGAGTTGGTCCCAGATCTTGGAGACGGCTTGGGCACCCCGTTTGATGACCTGGTGCTCGTCGTCGATGACAAGGTGTCCGTTGTGGATCTGCAGTCGGCCGTCGGTCATGACGTGGCGGACGTGTTGGCCGTTGCTGTAGAGGAGGTTGTTCAACGGTTCGGGAGGTGGTGCCCCGCTACCGGTGAGCATGGCTGAGACATCGACGGTGATGAGGTCGGCTTTGGCCCCAACCCGGATGCGCCCAAGGTCGTCGCGTCCCAGGCCGTTGGCTGCGTCGAGGGTCGCAGCCCGAACGGCATCCCAAATTGTGGGTCGGACCAGCGGCACGGTGGAGGTGTCGGCGAGCAGCGAGTGGCGGGCCTGGCCGTACAGCACGGCGAGCTTGACGTTCTCGAGGTGATCGTTGGAGTGGGTATCGATGCCGATGTTGGTGCGGACTCCTGCGGCCAGAAACTCCGGCCATGGTTGGGTTGCCCCACCGGCGCCGCCCGCTGAGGGGTTGTGGACGTAGGTGGCGTTCTTGGCCGCGAGTATCCGGGGGTCGGCATCGAGATCTGCACCACTCAGGTGTGCCGCCAGGAGCGGTCCGTCATAGAACCCGAACTCGTCGATCCATTCGACTGGTCGTTTGCCCCACAGGCGTTGCACCGTCTGGGTCTCTGCCAGGCCCTGTGACAGGTGCATGTGCAGCCCGTTACCCAGCTCGTCGGCAGCGGCGGCGAGCGCTCGCATTGTATCGGGGGTCTGAGTATCGGTGGCGTGGACACCCATCTGGGCCAGGATTCGACCGTTCTCGGCGCCGTTGCAGCGGTGACCGAACCTGAGCGCGGCGGCGATCTCATCGAGCGAAGCCGGAACGGAGTCGAACAGCACCTGATCGTCGGTGCGGGTCCACACCTCGAACAGTCGGGCAATGCCGGGCACCATCGCACTCGGATAGCCGCGCACCCCCCAACGGCGGGCGACCGCCACATAAGCCTGGGCCTGGCGCAAACTCAACGACATCTCGACCTGGGTGGTGCATCCGCCACGTAGTAACTCGGCCAAGTTCTGCGCGGTGAGCGCGTCGAGGTCTTCGCTGTCGAGCTCGTCGGCAATCTGCAACGGACGCCCGTAGGATCGCCCGCCCTCGATGATTCCTCTCGTGGAAGTTCCCGCCGCCACATGGGTATGACCCGAGATCAATCCCGGCAGCAGGAGCGCACCCTTGGCCTGGATCCGTCGCTCTCGGCCCTGGCGGCGACCCGGCAGGATCGCCGCGATCCGGTCGCCTTCCACGACCACCGAGTGGTCCCGCAACAGATGCAACCCATCGTGCTCGTCGCAGGCCAGCACCCAGCTCGGCTCGAATACGATCGGTCGTTCGCCCCGCCCCAGCGACCCCTGAGCGGCAGCAATCCGACGGCCCCGATCGGCAGCCCGCTCGAACCACTCGCCTGCCGCCTGCTTCACTGCCTCCCGACGGCCACCCAGGCCATCAGACGAACACAGCACACACATCGTCAACTCCCACCCAACCCATCAGCCACAAGGGGTCGTGTCGACTGCAACGGTAACCACCATCACGGCAAGCTCGGTAGGCGACCTGAGGCCGCGGCCGCACCCATCGAGGTCGTCCGCGATGAGCTGACCCAGGTGTCCATGCTGGAGTCGGACACCGCTCATTGGGGCTCCCCGTCGTTGGCAGCCTGACCGGGAGAAGCAGCCGAACGTCGCTTGCCACTCGATGGTACCTTGACGCTGTGTCCGTGTTGGAACGTGCCGCCGACATCGATCTGCGCTCGGATCGTCAGTCTGGCCGAATGCCAATCCTGCTCATGATCGTGAGTGCCGTGCTGATCGGTTTCACCTGGTGGGTCAGCGCCCGCATCTGGAACGTCGCCGGCCAGTCAGCCCCGATCATCGACCAGCTCGTTGGGGAGAGCGGCGGTTCGCTCAGCCCGATGCAGTGGTACGACCACGCCGAGGCCAAGCAGATCTTCTGTCTCCACCCAGACGGGGTCGCGGTGGCCAACCGGTTTGGTCGCTACGTAGACGGCGGTGTGCTCTACGTACCCGCCCTCATCCTGAAGATCTTCGCGTCTCTCGGTGCTCTGCTCATCGCCGGGGTGACAACGCAGGTCTTGTCACGCCGTTGGGCCGCGCCGCTGCTGGTTGTGACGGTCGCCTCGGGATTGGCGCTGTTGGCGCCGCTGGTCGTCTACTGGGAAACGATTGAGGCTGTCTCGAACATCGTCGAGTAGCGGCCAGGTATCGAGACCGTATTTCGCAGGTTCACCCGTCAGCTACCGACGGGTCCGGGCCGTGCTGGACGGCGTCGGCGTTTGTGTGTGACTTCAGCGAACGTTGACCCTCCCACTGAGGTGCCAACACTCCCGCGGGGTGTTGGCAGGACTGTGGCGCACCCGGCTGTGTCCTTCCTTGTCCTTGTCGACCCCTCACACCCACAAGCGATCGGGACTCCCTCGCCGCCAGGGCAGCGAGAAGTTCTGAAACGCGGTGTGCCGGTTGCACGTGCGGGTGACTCATCGGCCGAGAGCCGGATCAACCCCAGGACGGCAATCCGTTCGGCTCTCCCCCGATCGCCGCGAAGCAAGACCCGTGATGATCGGCGGGGACGTTGTGACCGGTCTTGACCCACCAAGGTTTGCCAGCCTCGTCAAGAAGAACCTGGACACCTTCGGGATCAAAGCCGAGGTCAAGGAGGCAGGCCTCATACTGATCATCGAGACTCCGCTGAATGGAGATCTCCGTGCCCCTATTGAGAGTCAAAGTTGTTGTTGCTCGATTGTCAAGTGCCTGTACGGCCTGTCCTGACTCAGGATCCGTTGGCTGCGAACCCGAGTGAGTCAATTCTGGGCTGCATGCAGCGCACATGATCGCGGTTGCTGCGGCCAGAGCGGTTACCCGATTCACGGACGTGCCATTCTCGGCTGTTGCTCGCAACCGGTGGCGAGTTCGAACTCCCAACCGAGCTGCCACTCGAAACTCGCAGCTACCAACTCGGCGACTACACGGTCCTCAAGGTGGTGTTCGAGGCCCCATCGAGTCGCAACGTGGCCGATCAGCAGGACGCGCCGGCCATCGTGGGCTTGAGCCAGGTCCCGTAGGAACCAGCCGACTCGCTCAACAGCTTCGGTCCAGCTCTCGCCATCGGGGTATGGCTTGATCACATAGCGTGTCTTGTCTCGGTGTAGTTCGACGGCGGGTGCACCGTTTCTGGTTCCGTAGTTGCATTCGCGCAGCCGCCAATCGTGCAGGATCGGGATGCTGGCGCCGGCGAATGCGATCTCCGCCGTTTCGACCGCTCGCCGTAGGTGAACACGGCGGCGATGCCTTCGTCGCGCCCTACCGAAGAACGACACGCCGATGGTCGTGGCCCTCGGGCGGCGGGCAAGCGATCCCGAACGTCGTACTGCTTCAGGGACCGGGCTCAAACGTCACGCGAACTGAGCGCCGCCCGAGGTTCGATGGAGGGCCCGGAGGCAAAGCACTTCGGCGCCATGGTGCACGATTTCACGATGGACGTGGAGAGTCAGGTCGGCAAAGGTGTGTCGAGCGAACGGTCCGGTTCTGGCCAGGTGAACTCGGGTGTGACCGTCCCCTGCATCTGGATTGGCTTGCCCTGTAAGGTCACGACCGCCTCGTCGAGAGGTCGCACGCCTCAGCAACCAGGTACCGGTTCCCAGTTCCACTCCTCGTCGCTCAGGCCGCTGAGGCCGGGGCGAAGCTGATGCTTCCAATGGAACCGAAGCTGGTCGAGGACTCTGTCAGTCCACGTGTCGGGTGGGTCGAAGGTGTCCACGTTGGCGACGCTGCTGTCGGGCCCAGCGCCATGGGCGGCGTCTCGACTCAGGTGGTCAGAACGCTTGGATCCGAATTTCTCGATGAGCCGTCGAGAGTTGGCTCAGATCATCGGGATCTCCGGTCAGGATGATCGCCCCACCGAGTCGGATGCCGATGGCGACGATGATGGCGTCGATCGTCGAACTGGAACCTGCCGCACCCAAGAGCGCCCCCGCGAGCCGACCGTCACTCTCAGTGGCCGGTATGACGTCACCGACAGCCTTGACTATTCGGTTGACCGGTGTGTCGTCGCGTCGACCGCGGACGGTTTCCGCGAGGACGACGGCCGGGATGGAGACATTGACCGCAGCTTCCCATGCACTCGTGAGGACAGCCCGTGGTCTGGTGTCGTTCCTCGACAAGGCGATGATTGCACCGCTGTCGAGGATGAGGCGATGGTGGGCTAGCTTCTCCACAGTCCGCGACTGTCGTCGAGGAGTTCCTCCGGAATTGGGCCAGCCTCGGACTCCATGTCCTGGAGCAGGTCACGTAGGCGGTCATGTTGTAGTTGGCGGCGAAGTGCTGCCGATATGTACGAAGAGAGCCCCCGCTTGCCTGCCCGTCCGCGGGCCTCTTCAAGTACATGCTCATCCAAGCTGAGCGACACTTTGGCTACCGACATTCTTGAATCCTACTCTGAGTAGGAATGAGTGACAAACACCTTGCCTGGGGAGCGAACGTTACAGCGGCAGGCAGTCGCACGCCTGAATCTGCCGGCAGCGCCCGTTCTGGTTGTGCACGCGCTGTTGCTGGCTTCGATTGCTGTGCTGATCGTGTGGTTTCAACTCTTTGCCGTGGTGGCGTGAAAATCTACGGCTCGTCGACGGAGTTCTGGAGTCGGTGGCTGTCGGCAGGGATCTTGTAGTCGCCAACGGTCAACCGCTGGTCGATGGCGCTGATCTCGGCCAGCGTCGACGCCGCCAGCTCTTGGCGGAACGCATCGCGACTGCCGCTCCACGTCTCGTGCAGAGCGCAGACGTCGGACCAGTGGCAGGGGCCGCCCCGCAGGGCGCACTCGCCAATATCAAACTGACCCTCCAACGCCTCAACGATCTCCAGGATCGAGATCTCGGCCGGGTCCCGGGTCAGGGCGTAGCCGCCTTGACGCCCCGGCAGCGAGCTGACCAGACCATCACGCTGCAGCGCTTGCAGCACCTGACGGAGAAATCCCTTGGGAATGTCCATCTCGGAGGCGATCTCGGCCGCGGTTGCCCGCGTGTTGACCCGTCCGGCCAGACAGATCGCGGCCCGGATTCCGTAATCTGAGCGCCGAGTTGTAACAATTTTCATGGACTTTAGACCCTTTTTTTACCCTATCGGGCCGCTGAGGCGCCTGAGCCACCGTTGCTTGTTGCGGCATCTGCACTGACAAAGTAAAGATTATCCAACGCTTAGAGATCGCTCAGTAACTGAGCATCCGTTAGGGACTGTGGGAGGTCGGGAGTGCGGCGAGACTGGATAGTTGTAACGGTCCTTTGGTCGGTGCTCACCGTGATTGGTGAGCTGGCCATCTTCACGTGGTCGATGGTGCCGGAAGGCTACGCACGGGAGGCCGAGGTCGTGAACGACGCCTTCCTGCTGCTGCTGGCGTTCTCCGTGCCGGTGGCCGCGTTCGTGATGACCATGGTCGGCTACTCGGTAGTCATGTTCCGCAGTAAGGGGGAACCCACTGAGGACGGTCCCCCGATGAAGGGTGAGCCGGCGGTGATCACCGCTTGGCTGATCATCACCACGCTGCTCGTCTTCACCGTGCTGGTCAACCCTGGTTTTGTCGGCCTCTCCGACATCAGGGGCGACGCCGACGCCGATGTCGTCATCGGTATCCAAAGCCAGCGCTGGACCTGGGAAGCCACCTACGAAAACGGTGTGGTCTCCGGCGACGAACTGGTTCTCCCTGTTGACACCAGGATCCGCTTCGACATCACCGCCACCGACGTCCTGCACTCGTTCTGGATACCGGCCTTCGCCGTCAAGATCGATGCCGTACCAGGCCGGACCACCGAGTTGTTGGTCACCCCGGAGCGCCTCGGTGACGCCGACAGTGACCCCAACGTCAGGGTGCAGTGCGCCGAGCTGTGCGGCTCCGGTCACGCCGCCATGTCGATGCCGGTCCGGATCGTTGAACAAGACGAATACGAACAATGGTTGGACGGCCTGCTGGAAGCAGCAGCCGGGGAAGGAAGCTGACAGCGATGCGGCCTTTGATACGAGCAGTCCTGTGGGCGATCGGTGGGTACCTGATCGGTGCCTTTCTCACCGTCCTCATCGGCGGCGGTGCCATAAGCAGTGAGGTTACGGTGACCTTCGGTGTCATCGGCGGTCTCATCGGTTGGTTGATGGGGATCGGGGTGTGGAACGCCTGGGGCCGGGAGTGGTTCGGTCTTCCCGTCAAGACGGAGGAGACCGACGGCTGGCAACGCTATTTCCGCTTCACCACCGATCACAAGGTGATCGGGGTGCAGTACCTGGTCACCTTGCTTATCGTGTTCCTGCTCGGTGGTCTGCTGGCCATGGTCATGAGGCTGGAGTTGGCAGGCGCCGACCGGGGCTTCATGGATGCCGACACCTACAACAAGGTGATGAGCATGCACGGCATCTTGATGGTGGCCGTGGCCGTCGCCGGGATCCTGGGCTCGTTCGGCAACTTCTTCCTGCCCATCATGATCGGGGCCAGGGACATGGCCTTCCCCCGAATCAACGCCCTCAGCTTCTGGCTGATCCCGCCAGTGGCCGTCACCCTGCTGTCGGCCCCCCTGCTCGGTTCGTTCGAAGCGGGCTGGACCGCCTACCCGCCCCTCAGTGTGGTGGTCGGCGACGGTGGTGGACAGTCATTGTTCAACCTCGGTGTCATCGCCTTTGGTCTGTCGTCGATCCTCGGCGGTTTGAACATCCTGACCACGGTGGCCACGATGCGGGCGCCGGGCATGACCTGGGGCCGACTGCCCATCTTCGTCTGGGGTGCCTTCTCGGCATCGCTCATCAGCGTGCTGTTCACCCAGTTCTTCGCCGCCTCGCTGATCCTGATCCACCTCGACCGGATCGCAGGCACCACCTTCTTCGGTGCAGCTGCCGGCGGCGACGCCCTGCTCTATGAGCACATGTTCTGGTTCTACTCCCATCCCGCGGTCTACGTGATGGTGTTACCGGCGTTCGGGGTCTCGTTGGAGGTGATCACCCACTTTTCCCGAAAACCGTTGTTTGCCTACAAAGCGGTTGTCGGGGCGTTCCTCACCATCGTCGGCCTGAGTGGGATCGTCTGGGCCCACCACATGTTCACCTCGGGCATGGCCAGCTACCTGCACGCCCCGTTCATGGTGCTCACCGAGGCCATCTCGATCCCAACCGGTGTGATCTTCCTGGCCGCCATCGGGACGCTGTGGCGAGGCCGGATCTGGTTCACGACACCGCTGCTGTTGGCCATTGGTTGGGTCTTCAACTTCATGATCGGCGGGATCACCGGGATCTTCCACGCCGATGTGGCCACCGACATCCAGCTCCACGACACCTACTTCGTGGTGGCTCACTTCCACTTCACGATCATCGGTGGATCGATCTTCGGCTTGCTGGCCGGGACCTTCTACTGGTTCCCCAAGATGACCGGCCGGATGTACAACGAACGACTGGGCAAAATCTTCGCCCTGTGGTTAACCCTGGGGATAAATCTCATCTTTATCCCCATGTTCTGGGTCGGACTCAATGGTATGAATCGGCGGGTTGCCGTCTACCAGGAGAACCTGGAGGGCGTGAATCTCTTCATCTCGGTGATGGCCTTCTTCCTCGCCACTGGCTTCCTGCTCTTTGCCGGGAACCTGATCTGGTCGGCGTTCAAGGGCGAGAAGGTAGGGCCGAACCCTTGGGGGGCATCAACGCTGGAGTGGATGGTGGAGTCACCACCTCCTGTGCACAACTTCCCGTTGCTGCCGGAAGTGGTTGGCCACCCCTACGACTACGGGACCATCGACCGGGTCCACGCTGAATTCGTCGAAGTCGGATCGGGAGAGTGAATCATGGCGTCCACTGACCAAAATAGCGAAGAGCAGGAAGAGGGGGCGGTCGAGACGCTCGCCCCCGAGGCTGAGGCTCTCGACGTCGAGTCTTCGGTGGTTGACACCGAGGCCCTGCGAGCCAAGACCGAATTGGGGTTGTTCATCGCCCTCGCTCTGACCGTACTCACCGTGGTCGAGTTCTTCATTGCCGTCAACGTCGACAGCCCCGCGATCTGGCTCGTGCCCTTCGTCTTGGCCAAGGGCGTCCTGATCCTCGAGTTCTTTATGCATCTTTCAGCCCTGAGCCGTGGAGGAGATCACTGATGGCACTGACAGCAGAGGCGGCCCACGCCCGGGCCGAGGCCACCTACCAGCCGAGGGCCAACAAACTCGGCATCTGGATCTTCTTCGCCTCGGAGGCGTTCCTGTTCTCGGCCATCATCTCGGCCCGCTTCATCACCTCCGGCACCGACAAACCCGAGGCTCTGAACCAGAACCTGGCGTTGGGACTCACCATCGTTCTGTTGCTGTCGAGTATCAGCGCCTACCTGGCGGAGAGTTCGATCGCCTCCAACGAACGCAAGGGTTTCATGCGCTACACCACAGCCACGGTGGTGCTCGGCTTGGCCTTCCTCGTCGGGGTGATCTTCGAATGGCGGGCCGCCCTTGAGGAGTTCCCACCGGACACGATCTACGGGAGTGCCTTCTACGCACTCGTCGGGCTGCATGCCTTCCACGTTCTGACGGGTGTGCTCGCACTGGGCGTCGTGCTGAACCTGGGCCGTCAGGGCCATTTCAGCGCTCAGAACGACTGGCCAGTTGAGGGCACGGTCAAGTATTGGCACTTCGTGGATCTGATGTGGGTCGTGATCTACCCCACCCTCTACCTCTTCTGACCTGATGACCACGCTCAGTCCCCCACAACCAGACTCTCCGAGCCCAGATCCGGTGCAGTCTGGCTCCCGACAACCAGGTTCTCTGGAGCCAGACTTGTCGGCGCCTCGCCGCCGTTTGGGTTCGGGGTGGGTGGGTCTGATCCTGCCCATCGTGGCGGCCACGACCGTCATGTGGTTGATGTCGGCGTTGGCCATGGTGATCTACACCAACGGGGCACGAGAACCCCAGACCCACACCTTGAATATCCCTGCCGGTGCCAGTGAGTTGATCGCCGCTGGGGAGAACCCACTGCGGATACCGACTACGTGGGCGTTTCTGGCCGACGACACCCTGGAGTTGGTGAACGAGGACAGCGTTGGGCACTGGTTCGGCCAATACTTCGTGGCCGCAGGCTACACCCGCCAGTACGAACTTCAGCCCCAGTTCGGCGCGTCGCTGCTGTGCTCACTGCACCCTGACGGTGAGATCACCATCGATGTCGAGGTCCGAGACTTCGACTGGCGCTCAACCCTGATCCCGGCCCTGGCCCTCGGGCCTGCCCTCGGATTGATCTTCGTTGGGGTCCGGCGTGTGCTCCGGGCCCTCGACGAGCCAGACCTCCGCCGCAACTGACCCTATTGTTCCTGCAGAGAGAAGAGAACAACCAAAATGCAAACACGTAACGTTGACAAGCTACTCTTTGTCGGCCTCGCCGCCGGAGCGCTGGCCTTGGCCGCCTGTGGCGGTGGCGACGATGACAGTGGGGGTGGTGGCGAGCCCGCCACCTCGGTGTCGATCGAGGCCGAGGATTTCGCCTACGGACCTGATTCCTGGACCATCGTGGCCGACGCCGAGGTGACCGTGACGGTCGACAACGTAGGCCTGAACGAGCACGACTGGGTCGTGCTCAAAGCCGGAACCGACATCTCCGACGAGACTGAATTCTCCCAGGATCTGGTGGAGACTGAGTTGAAGGGGGTGCAGTCGGGAGAATCCGACAGCACCACCATCAACCTGCCCGCCGGGGACTATCAGGTCATCTGTGCCATCGCTGGTCACTTCGACGCCGGTATGGAGGGAACCCTGACGGCCGAGTAGCTGCCACCCCGGTCGGCTGATGCGCTCGTTACCACGTCTCGCTCTCACCTCGTTGGTGGCCACCCTGGTGCTTGTCGCCGTTGGTGGCTTCACCCGGGGGAGCGATAGTGGCTACGGCTGCGCCGACCGCTGGCCGCTGTGTGAGAACGGCCTGGCCGGCGGCTGGCTCCCCCGGGCCGAGTACCACATGATCATCGAGTGGAGCCATCGTTGGTTGGCCGCTTCGGTCGGTTTGCTGGCGGTGGCCACCGCCGTGGTTGCGTTGCGCTATCACCGCACCCAACGAGGTGTGGTGGTGCCCGCCGTTTCGGCCGTTGTCGTCATTGGGATTCAGGCCTGGGTGGGGCGTCTGGTGGTGAAAGAGGGACTTGACGCCGACCTGGTGTCGGTCCACCTCGCCATATCCATGACGGTGGTGGCGTTGTTGACGGTGGTGGTCGTTGCCGGAGGCGCCCTCTCTGGGGCGGTGACCGGCGCCGACCGGGCGGTGACTCAGGACCGGGCATGGACGACGAAACTCGCAGTGGCTGCTGGAGGTTCGATTGTCCTGCTGCTCCTCGGAACCTATGTCCACAACCTGCACATCAGCGGCTGGCCACTGGTTGGTGGCAAGTTCTTTCCGGGTCTGTCGAACCGCTTCATTGCCGTGCACTACTTTCATCGGGTGGTTGCGGGTTCCGGCGCTGTGTATCTGGTCTATCTGTCCATGAACTTGTCCCGGTGGCGGCGACCGGCGGTCGAGCGTCGGCTGGTGCACACCGCCACCGCCGTCTACCTGGTGAACGTCGGGCTCGGCGCGGCCCACGTCTTCACCAAGGTTGAGCAGAGCTTGCTGGTCGCTGCCCACCTGGCAGCCGCCGCCGTCGTCTGGTCGACCCTGGTGGCGGCGACCACCCTGGCGGCTCTGCGAAGGCCGATTGCGGTCACCGCCCTTGGAACCGGGCCGAAGCCCCCTAGTAGTGTCGGGTCATGGGAGCCTGGACCGTTCGAGACGCCGACAGTCACCTCATGGAGTTCCCGGACTTCCTAACCCAGTACAGCGACCCCGCCTACCGCGATCAGATGCCGGTGCTGTTCGACCCCGACGATCACGAGTACTTCGGGGGGCTTGGCCTGCCGCCGGCCGGTGAACGCCGCCACACCCCCGAGGTGGTGGCCGAACTGGAGCTGCTGGGTTCGGATATTCTCCGGGGCCCAAAATGGCACGGTGCCCTCGGGGCGTTCAACCCCGAGGAGCGGGTACGGGTGCTCGACCTGCTGAATCTGAAGAGCCAGGTGGTCTTCTCCTCCTTCGCCGGGTCCCGGTTGTTCGCCCTGTCCGACGTCGACGTGCGCTACGCCGCCGCCCGGGCCCACAACCGGGGTATGGCCGAGTTTGTGGCCGTCGACCCCCGCCTCATTGGCGTGGCCGCCATCCCCCTCGACGACCCGCAGCGCGCCGCGGCCGAACTCGACCAATCCCTGGCCGACGGGTTGGGCATTGCCTGGTTCCCGTCCGAGGCACCGGGGGGTCGCTCACCGGGTCACCCGGCTCACGACCCGATCTGGGCCCGTTTGAGCGAGGCCCGGGTGCCGTTCGTGCTGCATGTCGGCTCCAGTTCGCTGGCGATCCCTGACGGGTGGATGAACGACGGTATCGAGGGTCGCCGCAGCGCCCGCGGCGGGGCCGAAGTGGTCGGCTCGAAGGACATGACAGCCATCTTCCATTCGGCCGAACGTTTCCTGTCGGTGCTCGTGCTCGACGGTGTGCTGGAACGGTTCCCGGATCTGCGGGGGGCCTGTATCGAGCTCGGTGCAGGCTGGGTGCCGTCCATGCTCACCCGCCTCGATCAGATCGCCAAGATCTGGGCCCGTTCCGAGCCGCATCTGGCCGACTTCACCCGCCAGCCGTCGGAGCAGGCCGGTCAGCAACTGCGTTTCACCCCCTACGCCTTCGAAGATGTTGGTCTCCTGATCGGCCAGTCCGACCCCCGCCTCTACCTGTTCTCCACCGACTACCCCCACGTCGAGGGCGGTCGAGATCCCTTCGGGCGTTTCGGTCGGTGCCTGGAACGCTTCGACGACACCGTGAAGGATCGCTTTCTCAGCCGTAACTTCGCCGAACTGATGCGGCTCGAAAGGGCTTGATCACCGGCCGAATCTGCATGCCGACTGGATCGGGCTACTGCTCGGATCTTGCGACTGCTTACATCTGGCGATCTGCCCGGATCTGGCGACTACTCGGACCTGACTACCGCTCTGAATGAAGGGGAACCAACCAATGACCATGATCGAAACGGCTCGGGGGCCGGTCGAGGCCTCGGATCTGGGCCGGGTGCTCATGCATGAGCACGTGTTCGTGATCTCCCCGGAGATGCAGCAGAACTACCCCGACGACTGGGGTGACGAGGACGACCGGGTAACCGACGCCGTCACCCGCCTCAACGAACTCAAAGCGGTCGGAATCGACACCATCCTGGATCCCACCGCCCTCGGCCTGGGCCGCTACATCCCCCGCATCGCCCGTATCGCCGACCAGATCGATCTGAACATCGTGGTGGCCACTGGGCTCTACACCTTCGACGTGTTGCCCCACTACTTTGGTCGTCGCACCCCCGGCAGCGGCCCCGGCGGCAGCGACCCCATGGTCGACATGTTCGTCCGCGACATCAGCAAAGGCATCGCCGACACCGACATCAAGGCCGGGGTGATCAAGTGCGCCACCGACCGGCCCGGTATCACAGAGGGGGTCGAGCGGGTCCTGCGGGCCTGCGCCCGGGCGCATCTCGAAACCGGGTGCCCCATCACCACCCACACCCACGCCGCCTCGGGCCGTGGTCTCGAACAGCAGGCCATCTTCAAAGAGGAAGGGGTTGATCTGGGCAACGTCGTCATTGGCCACAGCGGTGACAGCGACGACCTCGACTATCTCCTGGCCCTGATCGACAACGGCAGCTATCTGGGCATGGACCGCTTCGGGATCGACGCCTACCTGCCGACGGCGCAGCGGGTGGCGGTGGTGGCCGAACTCTGTGAGCGGGGCTACGCCGACCGCATGGTGCTCAGTCACGATGCCTCCTGCTACCTCGACTGGATTCCCGGCGAGCTACCGCCACCAGGTATGGAGCACTGGAGCTATCTACACATCAGCAACGACGTGCTCCCCGCTCTGCGGGAGCTGGGCGTGAGCGAGGCCCAGATCGACGTCATGCTGGTCGACAACCCCCGAAACTTCCTGAGCTACGACCGGTAGGCGCCGCCACTCCATCTCGACCGTTCGGTTCAGGTCAGGTCCTGGCGCATCTCGGTGCCGAGAACCTCGAAACCCAGCTTCTGGTAGAAGCCCCGGTTGCCCTCGGTGGTCGGGACCAGGTAGAGGCCCATCTCGACACAGCCCCGGCGGCGGGCGTCGTCGATGGTGCGCTGCACCAGGATGCGGCCCAGGTTGAGGCCCCGGGCCGCCTCGTCGACAATCAGCTCCTCCAGCTCGCAGTACTCACCGCCATAACGCACCGCCAGGTTGTACGAAACGGTGGCGCAACCCAGGATGCCGCCATCGTTTTCGGCGACCACGATGGCGCCCCGCTCCCGACGAAGGTGGGAGTTGAAGACGTCAATCCAGGAGTCGCTCGCCGTCTCACCGGTCAGCGCTTCGATCAGCTCGAAACAGCGGGCCCGGTCGGCGTTGGTGGCGGGACGGGTTCGGATGCCGTTGGCGTGGATCTCGGTTGGCATGGACGAACAGTAGAGGCCGTCGCCGCCCGTCTCCAGGTTGTGAGGCAATCCTCCGGCGAGAAGGGGGCAGGTTTCGGCTTGGGCCTGGTCATCGGTGGCCACGTAGTCTTGGGGGAGCCTGCGATGGAGCGTGAGACTATGAGCGATCTGGTACCCGAACGGGTGACGATTACCGATGACACGATGCGGGAGGGCCTTCAGATCGAGAGCCCTGACATCGCCGTCTCGGAGAAGCTGCGCCTGTTGGACGCCCTGGGCGAGACGGGGGCCAAGGTGATCTCTATTGGGTCGTTCGCCCACCCCAAGTGGACCCCGGCCATGGCTTGCATCGACGAGATTGCCGAGCGATTTGTTCCCAAGCCGGGGGTCACCTACACCGCCGCGGTGTTCAACCGCAAGGGTTTCGAGCGGGCCGATCACTATTACCCCAAGCTTGACGTGCGCTCGAAGCGCCACGGCATCCACGTCGAGATCTGCGACTCGTTCGCCCGTCGTAACTACAACCGCACCCAGCAGCAGATGATCGCCTCCATGGATGCCACGGTGGCCGCCGCCGCCGAGGAAGGGGCCGAGCAGGGTTCGGTGACCCTCGGGAGCCCGTTCGGGTCGAACTTCGAAGGCGCGTTCAGCCTGCAGCAACGGCTTGAGTTCACCAAGCTGATGGTCGACAAGTGGCACGACGTCGGCATTCCGGTCGGACGTCTGTCGTTCTCCGACGCCATGGGCTGGAACGCTCCCCACACCGTTCGCGAGACCATCGTGGCCATCCGCGACACCTGGCCCGAGATCGAGACGTTCCACCTCCACCTTCACAACTCCCGGGGCTCAACGATTGCCTCCTACTACGAGGCACTGCGGCTCGGGGTCACCGAGTTCGACACCTCCATCGGTGGTATGGGTGGCTGCCCCTACTGCGGCAACGGGCGGGCGGCAGGACACGTGCCAACCGAGGACTTCGTCGACCTCTGCCACGAGATGGGTATCGAGACCGGCTACGACCTCGACAAACTGATCCAGGCGACCTGGATCGCCGAAGAGGTGGTTGGCCATCCGTTGTGGGGGCACGTGTCCAAGGCCGGACCCCGACCCCGGGGCGACGACGTCTACCCGATCGATATGCCCTTCGTCGAGACGCTCAACGAGGCCTCCCACTTCCACAACGGCCCCGGCGTGTACCACGGCCAGATCGCCCCGTGGCAGGAAGGCAGTGCCCTGACCGGCTGATGGCGTCGGCGGGGACGTGGTGCCGGCCGGGGTGTGGCGTCGGTTGGGCATGGTTCGCTGAGCCGACGCCACCGATTTCACCCGGAGCGAACCACCCGCACGGGGAGATGTTTGATGCCTGCGATGAAGTTGGATCGCAGGCGGTCGACGGGCCCGGCAGGCTCGAATCGGTCGACCCGCTTCAGGAGCTCTTCGAACACCAGGCGTACTTCCATTCGGGCCAGCCACGCCCCGAGACACAGGTGGGGGCCGTTGCGTCCGAAGGCCATGTGGTCGTTCTCCTGACGGGCCAGGTCGTAGCGGAACGGGTTCTCGAAGGCCTCGGGGTCGTGGTTGGCGGCGTTGAACCAGATCACGACCCGGTCGCCTGCTGAGATCTGCTGGCCTCTGAGTTCAACGGCTCGGGTGGCGGTGCGTCGGAAGTGCATGGTGACCGAACTCGTCCGCAGGATCTCCTCCACCGCGGTTGGCGTCAGGCCGGGGTTGGCCTTCCACGCCGCCCACAGCCCTGGGTTGTTGATCATGCTCCAGAGCCCGTGGGTCAGGGTGTAGCGGGTGGTGTCATTGCCCGCTGCCACCAACAGGGTGAAGAAGTTGTTGAACTCGTGGTCGGTCAGGGGCACGCCGTCGCTGGCAGGCTCAAGCAGCTGGGAGATGAGATCGCCGGCGGGGCAGCCGCGTCGCTTGTTGGCCTGCTCCTGGGCGTACTGGAAGATCTGGACCGAAACCGGGCTACGAAACGGCACCATGCGAAACTGTTCGGTGTCGACCAGGTCCACCGGGAAATCAGTGAACTCGGGGTCGGTGTTGCCGAGTAGTGCGTCGCCCCACGCCACGAGCTGGTGGCCGTCCTCGTCGCTGGTGCCGAGTAGGCGGCCGAGCATGCGCATCGGGAGCTGCTCAGCAATGGCCTGCACAAAATCGAATTCGTCGTCGACGAGGGCAGCCTCGATGACCTCGATCGCCAATTGGCGAATGGCGTCCTCGTAGGATTCGACACTGCGGCGGGTGAAGCCCTTGCTCACCAGACGCCGGTAGCGGGTGTGCTCGGGTGGGTCGAACTCCATCAGCGTGCGTCGGGCGACCAACTCGTCGTCGGCCATCTCCTCCAGGCGGATGCCCTTGGCCGAGGTGAACGTCTCGTAGTCACGGCTCACATTGAGGGCATCGTCATAGCGAAAGACCGACCAGAAACCTGAGCCGTCGGACTCCTCGGTCCAGTGCACGGGGTCCTCCGAACGCAGCCGGGTGAACGTGGCATGGGGTACCCCCTCGACGTAGGTGTCGTGGCTGGTGAGATCGGCGTTGTCGGGCCCGAGGTCGCTGAGGTAGTCGTCGACGTAGGTCATGGCCGGGCTGCCGTCATCGGGTGGGTCATGCTGGCCACCCTAATCGTTTGGTATCAAACGATTCAAGGGCGACCGACTCAAACCGGTGGCTCAGCCTGCCTGGTGGTCATCGGTGCCGGGTCATCGGTGCCGGGTCATCGGTGCTGCGGTCGTGGTGACCGGCCGTGTCGCCGTCAGCGTTGGTGATGACAATCCGCAGGAGTCGGGCCAGCTCAAGCTTGTCCGTGACCGACAAGCTCGAAGACATCAGCGCTTCGAAACGGTTGAATTTGGGAAATAGTTCGTCGATCAGCGTGGCCCCGTCGTCGGTGAGATGCACCACCACCCGACGTCGGTCGGTCTCGACCCGGTTGCGTTCTACCAGGAAGCGCTTCTCAAGCGTTGTCAACATCCCCGTCAGCGTGCCTTTGGCCAGCGCGCACTCCTGGGCCAGCTGGGCGGTCTCCATCTCCCCCCAGACCCACAACACCCACAAGATGGTGAAGCCGCCGAACGAGAGCTGGTACTCGGCCAGAACCTCGGCCTCGGCTCGACGACGCACCCCGGCCGCCGCCCGGTAGATGTTCGAGATGGCATCGTGGGAGGCGAAATCGAGTGGGTGGTCCCCCAGCCGGGCCTGCACATCATGCTCGGCGTCGAGCAGTCGATCGAACTTCTGCGAGGGCTTTGCATCCTGGGGCATGACTGGCCAACAGCATACGCCCCCGGTCTGCCCGAGACGGCGCCTCCAGGTCGGGTGCCTGTTGAGCGAACATTGTTCGCACTGTCAAGAGTCTTGTGCGAGAATGCCCAGATGGTCAACAGGCTGTCGCCGGGCAGGCGCCCCAACGGCCGAGACGTTGGCTCAGTGGGGTGGTGGCATGACCGGATGGTGGATCCTGCCGTGATAAAGCAAGACGGCCTGAACGCAATCAGAATCGTCGACACGGCATTGGTTCTGCTCGACGCCGAGGGCTTGGACGCGGTGACGATGCGTCGCCTGGCGACGGAGATGGGCACCGGGCCGTCGTCGCTCTACCGGCATGTCTCCGGCATGCGGGAGGTGTGGGTCCTCCTGGTCGAGAAGGTGATCGAGGAGGTACCCCTTCCCGACCTCGACACCGAGTGGGGCAACGCTGTTGGTCAGATGGCTCGCGACTTCAGGGTGGTGATGCTCGCCCACGAGAACCTGATTCCGGCCCTGGTCGTTGGCCAGATGTTGGGCCCGACGGCGTTGATCGCCCGGGAACGAGGCATTGCCATCATGCTGCGGGCTGGATTCAGTCCGGTCGACGCCGTCGCCGGTTTCATCAGCATTATCCGCTACACGCTCGGCCACTTGATCCTGGGGCCCAGTGCCGCCGGTAGGCCCGACTCGGTCAGGGCCGAGATCGACGCCCTGGTTGCCGACCTTGATCCCGAGCAGTTCCCGGCGAGCACTACCGACGCCTCGGCCTTCGCCGGGGTCGCCCCCGACGAAGACTTCGAGCGAGGGCTTCAAGCTCTCCTGGTCGGCATCGAAAGCCGACGGCCCCGCTAATCCAGGCCCGCGTGTCGGTTAACTCAGGCCGGGGGCTGCTCGTTAAGCGAGTCCGGCGGCCGGTTAAGCGAGTCCGGCGGCCGGTTAAGCGAGTCCGGCGGCCGGTTAAGCGAGTCCGGCTTGCTCCTCGCTCTCTACAGCCGCTGGGTCGCGCTCGTCTGGTGAGCCGAAGCCGCCACCGCCGGGGAACTCCAGCACCAGGCGTTCACCGGCCGGAATGCGGCTGCGGCCAAGCGGCTTTACCGACTCACCGGATTCGGTGAGGTAGAGGCGTCCGGTAGCTCCCGGTTCACCCCCGGCCCGGCCCCGGGCCGGGTTGACGGTGCGTTCGTAGGTCGCGCTCACGTTGAACGGTCGGCCTTCACGGTTGCCGATCTCCATGATCTGGCCGTGACCGCCCCGGAATTTCCCATCGCCCCCGGAGCCCGGCCGGAACTCCTTGCGCCAGATGACGATAGGGCTGATGGCCTCGTTGATCTCGACGGGCATGTTGCGGACGCCGCTGGGAAAGGCGGTGGCCGACAGCCCGTCGGCGTAAGGGCGGGCTCCAGCCCCACCGGAGTGGAAGCTCATGACGATGAATCGTTCGCCGTCCTCCCAGTGGCCATCCAGCAGCACGTTCCACAGTGACGACGTACCCTCGGCCGGAACCCGCTCGGGCAGGATTTGGGCCAGGG
>Ga0316190_10000121_pt1 | contig 47427 bp, 45 predicted proteins | sample Eddworburrow2_MG_FD_204929 | JGI IMG/M metagenome (GOLD analysis project Ga0316190, IMG submission 204929) | Coastal sediment microbial communities from Maine, United States - Eddy worm burrow 2 | ecosystem: Environmental > Aquatic > Marine > Coastal > Sediment | place: USA: Maine | collected...
AACCAACAAGCGCCTGGCCATTCATCGCTTGAACTGAGGGCCTGGCTCCCTCGCCGACACCCCTGGCCTCCGAGCCGAGTGGCCGGCCCCTACCTGCTCGCACCGACCAGGCATACCGGTATCGGCCGGGGTCGGCGCAGCCCATCTCAGGCCATCGCTCGCCATCGGTCGGGCCGTCAACGGCGATGCCACCCCCGCACCTCCGGTCGGGGCTTCCCCGGCACAACGTCCAACGGCCAGTATGTCGCTGCGCCCACCGAACCCGCACGTTCCATTGCCAGCAGACCATCACACTCTTACGGGCCACAAGGGCCCCGTCCGGCTGATCAGGTGACCAATTCGCCCAAGTCTCGCGCCGACCTCATCGATGCATGGACGCAACGCCGGCGGCCACCGACGCTCCAGTGGTCCGAAGTTGCTCAATGCTGTTGAGCGCGAACCCCGGCCGGCTCAAGATGCCCGCCTCCGCACCCGGCACGACCCAATCATCCGCCAAGCCTGCAACGCCAACGCATCACCATGGGGGCCACCTCACCACGGCTCGTCTCCGGCGCCTTCTCTGAGAGGCACTCGTGTGCAGGATGACCGGCTACACCTCCAGTGTCGAGGCTTGTGGTTTCCACATCGCGATCCTCCAGATGGCTGGTGTCAAATGCCGGTGAGTGTTTGACACCAGTTACGTAGCCAACGCCGCCGCCGCCGGAAAGCGGCGAATAGAGACCAGAGGCCGGCTCAGCCTCGGTGGGGGAGAGCGGGTTGAATCATCATGGTGCCGCGCCGACCGTTCGACTTCAGGCCCCCAGCACATCGCTGGTCAGCCCCGAGCAGCCTCTCCCTCGCAAGCTCCCAATCCCATTGACCGCCACCGCATTGACCATGTCCGGACCACACATCCCCACGCCACTCATCCCTGCCGTGGGCGATCTCACGGAACTGTTGGCCGTAGGACCCGGCCATGCGAGATCCCGCGACGACTCACAAGCACCGTGGCCTTTCGACGTGCGATCCTGACACCGGCGCCCACGAAGCTCGTTCGGTGGTTCTCGCCTACTTCGAGTGCCCGAATGCGCTCGCAGGCGACGCCGGGCCACGACCGGCACGACCAGCACGACCAGCACGACCAGCACAACCGGCACGACCGGCACGACCGGCACGGCCGGCACGACCAGAACAGCCCACATCGCCGCCGGCGCCGGTGCCAGGCACCACTCAACAACCCTTCCACCCCAAGGCTCGCCCACGAGCCGTCGCGGCGCGGCTTCGCTGGCGGTTCCAGTCCCCGAAAGGACAGCGCGGCCCGCAGACGGAGAACCCATCCGCGACCTCAATCAAAGGGGTCCCGCAACCAGCCCAGGCGACTCACGGACGCCCCCTTGGCGCTCGCCACTGCCTCTACCCCCAAGTCGAATCCCTTCCAAACCAGAGGCCGGCATTCCCGCGCGGATACGTTCGGCTCGGCGCGACTGCTATCCGAACAGCGGACGCTTTCCTGGTATGCCTACTCGACGGGGATACCGGTCCTCGCACGGGCCTACCCGTTGCAGTACCGCGATCGCGGGCTGTCCCTCGCGCACGTCGACCAGGACCAGGCCGAGAGGCAGGAGAGCTTCTCTGGGCCACCTCGTACCATCACCCGCGGGGGGCTCGCTCACCAGGAGATGGCCGTCGGGCCCCAGCAAGGGTGCGGCACATTCCGCCAGGACCGCAGGTGGGCCAAACCCTCGAGCGGTTACCGCCGAGAACTGGCCGCGATAGCGCGGGTCTCGCCCTACGGCCTCCGCCCTCGCCTCTTGCACCGAGGCCCTGTCCAGCCCCAGTTCGACTACGGCTTCTCGCAGAAATTGACTACGCGATCTGAGGCTTTCCACCAACATCACCTGCGGCTGGTCGGCCGCTGCCGCCACCATCAAGCCCGGCACTCCACCGCCGCTCCCCAGGTCCGCCACCCGGCCAGCTCCCAGCTCGGTGACCGCCGAGGCGAAGGCCAGTCCAATCTCCATATGACCCCGCGCGGACATGGAACCACCGACGAACCCTCTCTGCTGGGCGCGAGCCACGACAGATTCCAGGGCTAGACGCGGATCAGGCCACACCCCGTCGGTACTCACCGGGCACCGGGGTGTGGCCTACGATCAGCTTTCAACGGCTTGCGATACTCACTCATCCACCATCAAGACGACACGCCGACGAGGCTCTTCGCCTTCGGAAATGGTGCGCACCCCATCGATGTCGTTGACCGTGTCGTGGACCACCTTGCGGTCCGCCGCACCCATCGGCTCGAGGACGCGGCGCTCGCCGGTGTCAACCACCTGGCCGGCGACCTCGGTCGCAAATCGTCCGAGGGCCTCGCGGCGACGCTGCCGGTAGCCGGACACGTCCAAGCGGACACGGCCCTGCAATGGCCCCTCGGACTGTCGCTGAGCGACGGTCCGCGACAATTCTTGGATGGCCTGCAGAGTGGCCCCCTTGGGTCCGATCATCAACCCGAGATCATCGCCCTCGATCTGGACTTCCACGAAGTCATCGTCGAGGGTCTCAGAGCTCACCTCGACATCGAAGCCAAACGCCTCGCCCAAGCCCGCTACGAAGTCCTCGACGATCTCGACTTGTGTCTCAACCGTTAGCGATTCTTGCTCAGTCATCGTCTCTGTCTCCTCAATTCGATCCGAACCTTTCGATCTGTCGCCGCCGGACCCGTCCTTGGGTACCCCGCTGTTCGCCGGAACCGGGGTTGAACGCTCCGCCTTGGCGGGTGTAGGTGTCACAGGCGACGACTTATCGCGGCCTGCGCTGCTCGCCGTTTCTCGCCCCTTTTGGCGACCCGCTGACTGGCCCTTCCGCCCGCTGGACGGCTTGGCCTTGGTGGTATCTCGTCGTCGACCGCCCCGGTTGCGGCGTTCGGTCTTCGCTTGCGCTTGTTGGGGGCGCACCCGCGCCCGCACTCGCGCTTCGACGCGCCGGAGCCCGAACAACGATGACGACGCTTCGACCAGGACCTCGAATTCGGCCTCGGTCTCGTCTACTCCGAGCTGATCCAGGGCCTGCTCTTTGGCCTCATCGATCGTCCGGCCTGTTGTCTGCACCCATTCCACAGGTCATCTCCTCTTCTTCTTGCGGGGCCGGGGGTCGACACCCCGCGCGGCTCCTTCGGACGAACGATCCTTCGAGGATGTCCCATTCGCCCGTGATGACAACGATTTCGCGCCGTTAGTGGCTGTGCCCTTGCTCTTGCCAGGCTTTCCGCGTCGACCGTTCATGCCTGCCTTGTTGGGCGCGCCCGAGCCGTTCTGAGGCCTCGACGAGGGTCCTTTGGCCTTCTTGGCTCGCGAGCCCGGCGACTGGCCTGGGGTCTTGTCACGCCGGGCCTTCGTCGAGTTCGACTTCGTATCCTCAGCAGGCTTGTCTCGGCCTGAGCCGTTCTTGCCCTCGGTTTCGCCATTGGGCGTCGCGTCCGGCTCGGAACTCTCTTGCAGGGAGCGCAGCTTGTCCATCAGGCCGCCACCAGCGGCGGCTTCGCCCCCGCTCCCGTCACCATCGAACGAGGACGATCCTCCACCGTTGGTCGAGCTGCTTCCGCCTCCCCCGAACAGCCCGGCGCCCACCCCGTACAACTTCTTTGAGATGTAGGCCTGCTGTCCGACACGAAAGAGATTGGAGACCAGGAAGTACAGGACCAGCGCCGCTGGGAACGTGAACGAGATGAACGCAAAGAACACCGGCATCACCCGCAGGAGCATCCTCTGTTGTGGAGCCATCTCCGAGGACGGGTTCCGGCCCGACACCTGCTTTTGCTGCACATAGCTCGTCACCGCCACCAAGGCGATCGACAGGAGGTACGGCAACGCGTCCACGAAGTTGGAGGCCAGAACGTCCTGCGCGGTGCGCGACAGGTCAATGCCCAAAAACAGCATCTCGTCGGTGCCGCTGAGGGCAGCTCGCATGGCGCTGTCCTCGCTCAGGTACTTCGGATCGAAGGTGCCGTCCACCCGACGGGTGAGACCTCGCACCACCTGGTAGAGAATCAAGAACACTGGCATCTGTGCCAGGAGCGGCAGGCAGCTACCTACCGGGTTGATGTTGTGCTCCCGGTAGTAGGCCATCATCTCTTCGCTGGCCTTCTGGCGGTCGGAGTGACTCGCTTGTATGCGTTTCAACTCCGGCTGATGCTCTTGCATGGCCATCATCGACTTCGTGCCGCGGATGGTCAGTGGCGTCAAGACGATCATCACCGACAGCGTCAGTAGAATGATCGACAGGCCATATGAGCCGTCGATGTCGTAAAACCATGACAGAATCGCTGCCATAGCCTCCAGCAGGGGATCGAACATCTCGATCAGCCTCCAACGCTTTCGTGGGGTACTACATCATCTACGTGATCGTCTACGGGTCGCGGTCGATCGGCTACGGCGTCACTCTGGCGCCGAGCGCCAGTCGGAGGTGGCACCGGATCCCACCCGCTGCGAGACGCCCAGGGCGTGCAGCGCCCCAGACGGCGCACGGTCATCCATCCCCCCCGCACCAACCCGTGGACCTCCAAGGCTTGGAGACCGTAGTGCGAGCAGGTCGGCACGTACCGACAAGGAGTGGGCCGATGTTGAGTGAGCAATTGATACAGCCGGATCGCGCGGTGAGCCACCGCCGCCCCGGCCGACATCCGGCTATCTGAACACTGGCTATCCAAACACTGGCTATCCAAACACTGGCTATCCAAACACTGGCTATCCAAACACTGGCTATCCAAACACTGGCTATCCGGGGTGTCGCTCGACTCACGTGTCTCGACACTGTTCATCTCGGGCCCACTCATGTCCGCACCGCCCGGGCGCCGCCGCTATCGAAGCGCTGATGAGCACCAGCCACCGCACCACCGACATGCCTTTTGAGCTCGTCGAACGTCAGCGCGGCCCCTTTCGGATCAGCGCGGACCAGATAGGCGCCTGAACGCAGCGCGGCCGGCCCATCAGCATTGCTGAACTCGACCATGATCGACCTCAGTCGGCGACGCACCCGATTGCGTACCACCGCCTTACCCACCCGCGTACCCGCGACATACGCGACCCGGCTCGGAGTGTCCAGATCCTCGGCCAGGAAGGTCACGCTCACCGCGCCGTGGCGCGCTCGGCAGCCCCGGCGGCGCAGGAGGTCGAACGTGGCCCGGTCTCGGATCCGCCAGATCAAGCGCTGAGCCGCTGCCGGCCTCGACGGCGACGATTCTTCACCACGGCTCGCCCTGCGCGCGTTTGCATGCGCTGGCGAAACCCGTGCCGCCGGGACCGTTTGCGATTGTTCGGTTGAAATGTGCGCTTCACGTGGTCGGCCTCCCGGCCTTGTACCCCTATGGGCATCTGTCCCAAAGGGTGTCTGTCCGACGAGTACAGTCTTGGCAAATTGCGGTTCTGGATGAGCGCGGTCGTGTTCCGAGGCCTACGTCTTGAACTCGACGAGATCCTCGGCGCCCGAGATCGTCGCTCATTCTAGCCCTTCTGCCGACAGGCACTGATGCGGGGCCGTAGTCGAGCCGCCCCGAAAGCCTCTCGCACCAGCTCTCGTAGCCACGATGCGTGGCGTTTCGACCTTTCGCTACACAACCCCCGAGCCGCTCACGAGGGACGACCACTGTTCGTGGACCAATTCCACTGTACGCGCGAGAACGTGCAAGCCCCCGATACGAGTGCTACGTTTTTGTCCCCGCTCTGGCCCGGCTTGAAGCCTCGCTGGACACCCCCCTGGCTCTCGCCAGTTCGTCATACGGTCCACGTTTGTTGAACCAGCCCCAAGTGCACGCGGGCTAGCTTTAGGTTTTTCCACAGACTGTGGATGGTGTTGTGGACGCGCGAAATCCGAATGGAAGGACCAACGTGGGTATGGATGCGCGTGAGCTGTGGTCGACCCTCTCGGCATCTCTGGAAGTTCAGCTCGCGCCGTCGGCGTATCAGTCGCTGTTTCAGAACCTGCGCCCCCTCGAGCTCACGACCTCCACGCTGACCATGGCGGTGGGTAGCGAGATGATCAAGAGGCGCATCGAGACCCGCCATGGCGAGATCATCAATGCGACCATCGCCGAGTGCGAAGGCCATTCGGCCCATGAGGTCGAGTTCCTCGTCATGGACCTCGACCAGCCGGTCTCGCCGCCACCACTCGATGTTCCCAGGCCTCGAATTGCGCCGGCCCCGCCACCTGCCGAGGAGCCACCCGCGGTTCACGGGGCGCGGCCGAGTGGGGTGTTCAACTCCCGCTACACCTTCGACGACTTCGTGATCGGCCCATCCAACCGGTTCGCCCAGGCCGCCGCCCTCGCTGTCGCCGAGACGCCCGCCCGTTCCTACAATCCTTTGTTCATCTACGGCGCGGCTGGACTGGGCAAGACCCACCTGCTCCATGCGATCGGTCACTACATCTCGGAGAACTACCCGGCCTACAAGATCCGGTACGTATCGACCGAGACCTTCCTCAACCAGTTCATCGATTCGATCCGCACCACCACGATGACCACGTTCAAGGCGCACTATCGCAACATCGACGTGCTCCTCGTGGATGACATCCAGTTCATCGAGGGCAAGGAGGGCTTCCAGGAGGAGTTCTTCCACACCTTCAACACCTTGCACGAGACCAGTCGCCAGATCGTGCTGTCGTCGGATCGACCGCCGGACAACATCCCCACCCTTGAGGACCGCCTCCGCAGCCGGTTCAAGATGGGGCTCATCACCGATGTCCATCCTCCCGACGTCGAAACCCGGCTCGCGATTCTGCGCCAGAAGGCTGAGCCCCACGCCGCTCAGATTCCCCCCGAGGTGTACAAATACATCGCCGAGAATTTCTCGGACAACATCCGCGAATTGGAGGGGGCACTGACCCGGCTGCTCGCCTACGCCCGGCTCGAGGACACTCCGGTGACCATCGAGCTGGCGCACACCCAGCTCTACGACGTACTGAGCTCGTCCAAGCCCAAACCGGTCACCGTCGAGGTGATCTTGAACGCCACCTCGGAGATGTTCGAGTTCGCCATCGAAGACATCATCGGCCGAAACCGGCGGCGCCCCCTCGTCACAGCCCGCCAGATCGCCATGTACGTCACCCGCAACCTGACCCAGATGAGCTACCCCGATATCGCCCGAAATTTCGGTGGCCGCGATCACACGACCGTCATCCACGCCGTCGACAAGATCACCAAACTCATGGCCGAACGGCGCCAAATCTATGACCAGGTCACGGAATTAATGGCTATCGTGCAGAACCCCAGGTCACGATGAGCGCGGGTACCGACGCTTTGCGTTCACTTGTCTGGGGACAACTCGGTATCCACGCTGGGACGCCCTGGGGACCGGCGCCCCTCTTTCCGGGGACAGCCCCGTGACTGTCCACCCCCCGGCGCGGCCATCGTCAAACATCTGTGGATTCTGTGGACAACTCGCTGGCTTCCGCCAAGTCCCTGACCAGGGCAAACACCGAGTTGTCCTCAATCCACAGCACCTATCTACTGCTATTACCAACTATGTATAAAAAGAAGACAAGAGCCCACAGAAGCCCATCGACCGGTCGCACCGCCGGCGCCGAGAGGTGCTGCTACGGTCCATCGATCACCAGAGCGAGGCTGACCCGTTGAAATTTCGTTGCGAACGAGATGTGCTGTTTGACGCCTTGTCGACCGCGCAACGAGCGGTGTCGACCCGAGGCGGATCGTTGCCCGTCCTGTCGGGGGTACGCGCTCACCTGAGCGGTGACCACCTGGAGTTGACCGGCAGCGACCTGGATCTGACCATCACCGTGGACGTGGTCGTGGCGGGCGAAACCGATGGCACCGTCGTGGTGCCCGCCAAGCTCGCCTCGGACATCGTGCGGGCCCTCGAGCCCGGAGCGGTGTCGTTCTCAGCGGAAGATGGCGAGGCGCAGATCTCGGGGGGACGGTCCGAGTTCTCCATTCGGCTTATCCCGGCCGATGAGTATCCCCGGTTGCCCGAGCCGGAGGGCGACGGCGTGTCGTTGCAGACCGACGAGTTTGCTCAAGCCCTGCGCCAGGTCGTGTCCGCCGCTTCCAACGACGACTCCCGGCCTATTCTGACCGGGGTGTTGCTGGCCGCCGAGGGCGATGGGCTGCGGCTCGTCGCGACCGACTCGTATCGGCTCGCCGTGCGCGATCTGCCCGGTACCTCGGTGCTCTCCGCTGGACAGCAGGTGCTGGTGCCGTCACGAGCGCTGAGCGAGCTCGGACGGGTTCTGGGCCAGGCCGACCAGCTGGTGTTACGGCTCGGGGAGCGGGACGCCTCCTTTGAGCTGGGTGGCATCCGCGTGACCACCCGGCTGATCGAGGGGGAGTTCCCCAACTACCGATCCCTGATCCCCGCGGAACAGCCGAATCGGCTCACCGTTGGCCGGGAGGTCCTGCTCGACGCCATTCGTCGGGTGAAGCTGGTGGCTCAGGAGGCGTCCAGCCCCGTGCGCCTGGTCATGAGCAGCGATCAGCTAGAACTGATCGCCATCACCCAAGACGTTGGCCAGGCCCACGAAGGGCTCGACGCCAAGTATGAGGGCGAGGAACTAACCGTCGCGTTCAATCCGAACTATCTGCTCGACGGGGTAGAGGTAGCGCCTGGCGATGAGGTGACCCTCCTGAGCGTCGATGCGCTGAAACCCGCGCTCTTGCGGAGCGTCGACAATCCAGAGTTTCTCTACCTGCTGATGCCCGTGCGGGTCTCCTGACGGTGTCCGTTCGATCCATTTCCTCGTCGTGTGGGTGAGCCGCTTATGGTTGACAGATTTTCGCTGCTACCCCGAAGTTGACCTCGAGCTGGCCGAGGGGCTCACCGCGCTGATCGGTGAGAACGGCCAGGGCAAGACCAATGTCCTCGAGGCCATCGGGTACCTCGCCACCCTCGGCTCGTTTCGAGGGGCCCCCACCGAGGCACTGGTCCGGGCGGGTGCTGAGCGCTCGGTGATTCGGGCTGAGGCCACGCGCGACGACCGACGGCTTCTTATCGAAGCGGAGCTCGCCCTCGCGGGCCGCAGCCGGGTCCAGGTCAACCGCCAGAAACTGGCCCGGGCCAAAGATCTGCTCGGCGCGGTCCGGGTGAGTGTGTTCGCGCCCGACGACTTGACTCTGGTGAAGGGCGGGCCGGCTGAGCGCCGACGGTACCTCGACGACACGCTGGTCGCACTGCACCCCAGCCATGACCGTCTGCGCACCGACCTCGACAAGATCCTTCGCCAGCGCAACGCACTGCTCCGACAGGCGCCTGGCCGTCTCACCCCGGAGATCGAGGTGACCCTCGATGTCTGGGACCGCAAGCTCACCGAGACCGGAACTGCCCTGGGCCTAGCTCGCCAGGAACTGGTCGACCGGTTGAATCCCGTGCTCGGTGACGCATACCGCCAGTTGGCGCGTACCGATGTCGAGGTCTCGATCACTTACGAGGCTTCGTGGCTGGACATGGGCTTGGAGGCTGCGCTCAGCGCGGCTCGCGACAACGAACTGAGGCGCGGCGTGAGCCTGGTCGGGCCCCATCGCGATGATCTGAAGATCATGTTGGGGGGCCTGCCGGCGCGTACCCACGCCTCCCAGGGCGAGCAGCGGTCCTTGGCGCTGGCCTTGCGACTGGCCTCGCATCTGCTGGTTACCGCAGTGGTCGGCTCGGCCCCGGTGCTGTTGCTAGACGATGTGTTCTCCGAGCTCGATGAGGGACGCGCCTCGGCTCTGTTACAGTCCCTGCCCCGCGGGCAGATCCTGTTGACGAGTGCATCGGGGCTTCCTCGGGCCGCTCAGCCCGACGAGGTGATCAGGGTGCACGACGCCAGGCTGAAAACGGAGACCACGCCATGACCATCGACCAGCTCCCGCCGGGTCAAGTTCCATCTGGTCAACTTCCATCTCGCGGCGCTCTGTCAGCCGTGGAGAAATCGGCAGCGGACACGTCGGCGGTGGAGCTGTCGTTTGGTGCTCCGGCTGGGCAGGGGCCGGTCCGGGTGGCCACCGTTCTCGATCGGCTGGTCAAGTCGTTTGGGGCCCCTTCCTCGACCGCCATCGAGTTGGTCTTTTCGGACTGGGAGTCCCTGGTCGGTCCCCAGATGGCCGGTCATGTTCGGCCCCTCGGGGTCGAGGACGACTGTCTCGTGCTCGCGGTGGCCGATCCGGCCTGGGCGAGTCAGGTCCGTTGGTTGGGTCCTGAGCTCGTGTCGCGCTTGGCTCGTCGCGACCCTCAGTGGGGGATTGAGCGGGTTGAGATTCGGGTCGTGCCCGAATCCTCCTGAGTCTGAATTCGACCGAACCTTGCTACTCGCCGGTGGGGGGCGAGGCTCTCATCCGGGATCAGAATCGGTGGGGAAACGAACCGTGGCGCGCCACAGTTGCGTCGTTGGGCACCCCACGACGCCGGTATCGGTCTTCGCTGCTAGTTGGACTGGTAAGATCACCTTTAGAAACTGGCGATCCGGCTGAGGGCCGAACAGTCAGGTGTCGCCGTCGAGCGAACGGCCAGGAGCCGGTTGGAGAGCAGGGTTCTCCAATCTGAACACCGGCGGCCAATCCCGCCGACGAGTGCCCCTGCCCGTACTGTGCCCGCTCGCGAAAGGCAATCTGTGGTCGACAAAACCGAGGCCTATGGGGCAAAGGACATCCAGGTTCTCGAGGGCCTGGAAGCGGTGCGAAAACGACCCGGCATGTATATCGGCTCGACGGGTCCGACGGGCCTGCACCACCTGGTGTACGAGGTGGTCGACAACTCCGTCGACGAGGCCATGGCCGGGCATTGCACTCGTATCGAGGTAACCCTCCTACCCGGAGGTGGGGCCGAAGTTATCGACAACGGGCGCGGGATACCCGTGGATCGGCACGAAAAGTTCCCTGACATGTCGGCCGCGGAGGTCGTCTTGACGGTCCTGCACGCCGGCGGAAAGTTCGGCGGCGACGGGTACAAGGTCTCCGGCGGGCTCCACGGGGTCGGCGTATCGGTGGTCAATGCCCTGTCCACCCTCGTCGAGGTAGAGGTCGATCGGGCCGGTCGGCGCCATTTCATGGACTTTGTGGAGGGAGGGCAGCTGCGGACCAAGCTCCATGACAGCGGCCCCGCGCCCGAGGGGCGAACGGGCACGACGGTACGCTTTTGGCCCGATCCGGCCATCTTTGACGAGACCGTGTTCCGCGCCCAGACCCTGCTTGAACGATTCCAGATGATGGCGTTCTTGAATCGCAGCCTCGAGATCTGTTTCCGCGACGCTCGCGAAGGGGCGGACACCGAGCCGGTGACCTACCGCTACGACGGCGGCATCGTCGATTTCGTCACCCACGTCAACGCAGCGAAAGAAGCGTTGTTCTCCAAGGTCGGCTATCTCGAGCAATCCGACGCCAACCAGGAGGTGGAGCTGGCATTTCAATGGAACACCGGCTACCACACCGACGCGCTGCATTCGTTCGCGAACGGCATCAACACCGTCGAGGGTGGAATGCATGTCGAAGGCTTCAAGAAAGCGTTGACCAACGCAGTCAACAAGTACGCACGAGCGAAGACGTTGCTCAAGGAGAAGGAAGAGAACCTTCAGGGCGAGGATATTCGGGAGGGCCTGACGGCCATTATCAGTGTTCGCCTGACCGATCCTCAGTTCGAAGGCCAGACCAAGGGCAAGCTCGGGAACGTATCGATCCGGTCCCTGGTCGAGCGCGCCACGAACGAGAAGCTAGCGGAATGGCTGGAGGAGAACCCCAGCGAGGCGAAGCGAATCGTGCAAAAGGCCACCCAGGCCCAGCGCGCCCGTCTTGCGGCCCGTCACGCGCGTGACGCCACCAGGCGGAAATCGGCGCTCGACGGTGCGGGCCTGCCCGGCAAGCTCACCGACTGTTCGTCAAAGGATCCCCGCGAGTCGGAGATCTATATCGTGGAGGGGAACTCGGCGGGCGGGTCGGCCAAAGAGGCGCGCGATCCCCGAACGATGGCCATCCTGCCTATTCGTGGCAAGATCCTCAATGTTGAGCGGGCCCGGGCCGACCGCATGCTGAAGAACACCGAGATTCAGGCCCTTATCGCCGCGATAGGTGCCGGGGTAGGTGAGGTCGAGTTCGATCCGGACAAGATCCGCTACCACAAGGTGATCCTGCTCGCCGATGCCGATGTCGATGGCAGCCATATCCGCAGCTTGTTGTTGACGTTCTTTTTCCGCCAGATGCGGCCTTTGGTCGAACGTGGCCATGTATACGTCGCCCAGCCGCCGCTGTACTCGACCGAGGTGGGCAAGGAAAAGATCTATCTGAAGGATGATCACGCCAAGGACTCCTTTCTCGTCGATCATCCGAATCACAAGAGTGAGTTCCAACGCCTCAAGGGTCTGGGCGAGATGGATGCCATCGAATTGTGGGATACCACGATGGATCCGGCGCGACGAACCCTTCTCCAGGTCACGGTGGAGCAGGCGGCCATCGCCGATGAGGTGTTCTCGATCCTCATGGGCGAGGACGTCGATTCCCGTAAACAGTTCATTCAGGCCAATGCCAAAGACGTTCGGTTCTTGGATATCTGAGGTGTGGGCAGTCCAATCGCGGAGTTCGTATTCCGACAGGCGAGTCATATGGGTAGAAGCACATGAGTGATCAGCAACCACCGGACAACGAATCACCGAGCGCCAGCGGACCGGGTGACGGTGAGGTCGGGGGGGGAGCGATCGAAGCGATCGAGATCCAGACCGAGATGGAACAGTCGTTCCTCGACTACGCCATGTCGGTCATTGTCTCTCGGGCCCTGCCCGATGCTCGAGATGGGCTCAAGCCTGTGCATCGCCGCATCCTCTGGGCCATGAGCGAAGGCGGAGTGCGTCCCGATCGAGGCCATGTCAAGTGTGCCACCGTCGTCGGTGACGTCATTGGTAAGTACCATCCTCATGGCGACAGCGCGATCTATGACGCCCTGGTCAGGATGGGACAGTCCTTCAGTCTCCGGGATACCCTGATCGACCCTCATGGCAACTTCGGTTCCCCGTCGGATCCGCCTGCGGCCTACCGGTACACCGAGTGTCGCCTGTCGACCATCGCCATGCAGCTGCTCGAAGGTATCGACGAGCAGACCGTCGACTTCGTCACCAACTTCGATGGCCGCCATGTTGAGCCCCAAGTGCTTCCGTCGCGTTTCCCGAACCTGTTGGTCAACGGTAGCCAGGGCATTGCGGTGGGCATGGCGACGAACATCCCCCCGCACAACCTTGGCGAGGTGATCGACGCGGTGGTTTATCTGCTCGATCGACCGGACGCCGGGACCGATGAGTTGATGCAGATCGTCAAGGGCCCCGATTTTCCCACCGGGGGGTTGATCCTCGGTCGGATCGGCATCGGTGACGCCTACCGGACCGGTCGTGGTTCCATCAAACTTCGGGCGGTCGCAGAGATTGAGGAGGGTCCTCGTAACAGCCGGATCGTGGTTACGGAGATCCCCTACCAAACGAGTATCGAGGCCATAGAACAAAAGACCGCAGATCTGGTCAACGACAAGATCATCGACGGGATTCGGGGGGTCACCAATGAGTCGGCCAAAGGCAATACCCGCCTGGTCTTCGAGCTCAAGCGTGATTCGCCGGCGTTGATCACGCTGAACCTGCTCTACAAGCACACCCCCCTCCAGACCAACTTCGCGGTCAACATGGTGGCATTGGTGGATGGTGTGCCTCGCACGATGGGGCTGCGGGATCTCCTCGTTTCCTATGTTGATCACCAGATCGAGGTCATTCGGCGCCGCTCCGAGTACCGCCTCGAGCGGGCTCAGGCCCGCGCCCATATTCTCGAAGGTCTGATCAAGGCCATCGATATGATCGACGCCATCATTGCGCTGATCCGGCGGTCGGAGGATAGAGCGGGCGCACGCGCCGGGCTGATGGGTAACGGCTTCGAATTCTCCGAAGTGCAGGCCAACCATATTTTGGACATGGCCCTCGGTCGTCTCACCCGACTTGGTCGGACCGAGCTCGACGCGGAGCTGGCCGAGAAGCGAATGGTTATTGCCGAGCTGGAGTTGATCCTCGGCGACGACGCCAAACTCCGGGCAGTGATCCGCGAGGAGTTGAGCGAGGTTCGCAACGAGTTTGCCTCCGAGCGTCGAAGCCAATTCACCCACGATCCGGGCGAGTTCGACATCGAGGACCTCATCGATGATGAGGACATCGTGGTGACGATGAGCGCGGCAGGCTATGTGAAGGCCGTTGCTATCGACGAGTTTCGCACCCAAGCCCGCGGTGGGCGCGGGGTCTCAGGCGCCAATCTGAAAGACCAGGACGTGGTGGTGCACATGCTGCAGACCACGGCGCACGCCTATCTACTGTTCTTCTCCAACCGCGGGAGGGTGTATCGGTTGAAGGCTCACGAGATACCGATGGTGGCCCGGACGGCTCGGGGCACCGCGATCGTGAACCTGCTCCAGCTCCAGCCGGGGGAGACGATCCAGGCGATTATCGACACCCGCGACTACGAGTCGTACCGTTACCTGTTCTTCTGCACGAGGAACGGTCAGGTCAAAAAGACCAAATTCACTGACTACGACTCGTCGTTGCGGGCCGGTCTCATCGCCATCAACCTCAAAGAAGGTGATGAGCTGGTCGAGGTCAAGCCCAGCAATGGCGACGATGACATTCTCATCGTCAGCCGCCGGGGTCAGACGATCAGGTTCGACGAAAATGACGTGAGGCCCATGGGTCGTACCGCCGCCGGCGTTCGTGGGATGCGCCTACGCGAGGGTGACGAGGTGGTCAGTTTCGCGGTACGACGGACCGGCGGTGACGGCGCCCGCCTGTTGTATGTGACCGATAACGGGTTCGGGAAACGCACCGATGTCGACCAGTTCAGGGTGAAGGGCCGAGGTGGTCTCGGCATGCGCGGTGTGCGAATCACCGAGGACCGGGGCGAGGTCGTGGCGGCGTTCATGGTCGCCGACGATGACGAGATCGTCATCGTCGCTGCCGGTGGCGTGCTTATCCGGATGGCGGTCTCCGATGTCTCGATCCAGGGCCGAGACGCTACCGGTGTGCGCCTGATGAGCCTGGGCGCGGATCAACAGGTGGCCGCCGTCGCCCGGGTGATCCCCCACGCGGAGATGGGCCTGGTCGAGGGCGAAGCCGATGGTGATGGTGATGGTGATGGTGATGGTGATGGTGATGGTGAAGAGCAGCGTCCACCACCGGATGACCAGACCTGACGGACCTACCGATGGTCGGCGGCCCTTGACCTTTCGCCGATGTGCATCGCGCCAGAGTGCATCGCGCTAGCCTCGCGGTGGACTCCTCTTGTCGAGCGTTGCCGACTTTCCCCCGAATGCGTCGAAATTTTCTAAGTCGGCGCGGCAAATCTGCCGAAGACTCGAGGGAACGATGTCAGACGACGATCGAGGCCAGACGACACCACTGCTTGCGGTGATCGTCGTTCTGGGAGGAGTCAGTGCTCTGTTGATTGCCCAGCTGGGCCTTCGGGCCATCGAGCGAGCGCAGGCGCAGACCGCGGCCGACGCGGCGGCCCTGGCCGCCGCCGGTGGTGGCCAACGCGCCGGGGTGCGGTTGGCCGAGGCGAATGGCGCGGCGTCCGTCGATCTGGTGATCGGCCCGGGCGGTGCAGAGGTACGTGTGCGGCGGGGTTCGGCGTGGGCGGTGGCCCGGGCCGAGACAGACGCAGAGGCGAGCCTGAGCCCGGCGATGGTCGCCGTCCTGGCTCGGGCAGAAGCCATCCTCGGTCGAGCGATTCGCCCAATCTCGGTGTCCGATGATGGTCGAACCGTCGTCGTGGACCCCCGTGATGGCGCCGATCTTGAAGAACAATCTGAGTCGATCGGATTATGTCGACTGAACTCGGACAGTGACCTCCTAGGCTTTGAGGTGTGCGCGTGGACCAGACCAACGTGACCGACGTCGACGGGGACCTCGAGGAGGTCATCGCCGGTGGAGACACGGATCACCGGGGCTTGACCGAACCGGACTCGGTGAACGGATTCTCTTTCGAGTCCTTCACCCTGGACGATCTTTCATCGCCTGATGGCGACGATCGGGAGGCGGAAGAAACCGCTGTGACCACCGATGACCTCGATTCCTCGGCCAACATGTTGTTGAAGGAGGCCGACCCGCTCGGCCCTGAGTTCGATGTCGAGGGGCCGATCGAGCTCTCGGCGACGGCTCTGCTCGACTCCGCCGTTCCCCGGGAGGCTCCCGAGACCGCCCCAGATTGGGCGGGCGTCGTGTCGGCGGATCCCGTGGAGGTGGTCGGCTACGTCCGACGCCCTACCCACCGAGAGCGGCGAGTCGCCAAACGGTTGCGGGCCCGCAAGGTCCGACGCCTGATCCGCCATGTGGATCCCTGGACGGTACTCAAGGTGTCGTTCTTGTTCTATCTGTCGATGTTCACCGTCTCGGTCATCGCCGGTGTGCTGCTGTGGACCGCCGCCGTCGATGCGGGGACGATCGCCGGTACCGAGGATTTCATCAAGGACCTCTTCGCCTTCGAAACGTTCAGATTCGACGCCGATCAGATTTTCCGCTCCTCGGTCCTGGGCGGTATTGCGCTCGTGTTCGGAGTGACCGCCCTCACCGTCCTGCTCGCGGTGCTGTTCAACCTCATCAGCGACCTGGTCGGCGGCATTCGCCTGACTGTGATCGAGGAGGAGACCGCTCGCCCCCGGCGTCCGCTCAGCTGAGCGGACGCGGCTCCACGGGCCTACCGAGCTCCCCATCGGTTCGCCGATCAAGGCTGGTTGACCCGGCTTCTGGAGCTTGGGTGGCCAAATGGTCTGGGGTAGGGTCCCAACTCGGCTACGGTGTCGGTGCTCTCGGATGCCGAGCAGGTCATCTCGGGGCTATAGCTCAGTTGGTTAGAGCGCACCCCTGATAAGGGTGAGGTCGCTGGTTCGACTCCAGCTAGCCCCACAGCATCACCACCGAAAAACGAAGCCCCCGGTCACCATGCCGGGGCTTCGTTCGTCGAGGTTTTGGCACCATGCCCAGGCAACCGCGGGACGGTCGGCGGTGGTCATCAGCCAATCGTGGCGCAGGCCCTCCGGAGAATCGGCGGAGACAACGAAGGGCGGGTCGCCATTCGAAACCCTCCGAGAAATTGGCAGAGACAAAGATCGCCTGGTCGCCAGGGACGACGACGAAGATGTTGCTTGTCTCGAATGCGCCTTGCCGGACGTCGGGAGCGTCGCGAGTCACTCGTCGATGTCGTCGGGAACCCCCCGAGTTCGCCGCCTGCGCACCGTAGGAGATCCGCGGCAACAAGCGGCGTTGTAGACTGGCTGCTGAGCTGGCGCGGCCGTCATCTTGAGTTGGGCCCGCCATTGTGAGACGAACGCGCAATCCCGAACGGAGTACTGATCCATGGCCTTGATCCGGCGGGCGATGATGGCGGTCGGTGTGGCCGCCGCGGTTGCCACCGCTATTCGGATCAGAGCCTCCGGGGACTCGCCCACCCGGGTCGGGGGCTGGCGCCAGCTGACCGGCCCGGATCTACGCTGAACTTGGAGAGCTCGTGCGTTTCGCGGTGATCGGAGCGGGCGCGACAGGAGCGCGCGTCGCCCGCCAGCTGGCCTCCACCGATCTGGTGGAGCGGATCTGGGTCGACGATGTGCGCCTCGACCTGGTTCGCGCCGTGAGGGCGTCGCTCGGTACGATCGCCCGCGACGGGCGGGGACGCGTCTTTGATCGTGACGACATCGATGTAGCGATTCTGGCCACGCCGTCGGGTACTCATGGGCCGATGGCTTCTCGGCTCGTCGAACATGGGGTGTCGGTCGTCTCGATCTCGGATGCACCCGAAGACGTTGATGCCCTCTTGACCTTGGACCTCGATCGACACCCAGAGGTGACCGTGGTCGCCGGCGCCGGTTTCGCACCCGGCTTGACGTGTGTGCTCGCTCGTCACGCATCCGACGCGTTCGACGCCGTGGACGAGGTCCATGTGGCCAAGTCCGGCACCGGAGGCCCAGCCTGCGCCCGTCAGCATCACCGAGCATTGTCATCGAGTGCGGTCGACTGGCGCGATGGTCAATGGGTCCGTCGACCGGGGGGCTCGGGTCGCCAGCTCTGGTGGTTTCCCGATCCGGTCGGTGCCCAGGACTGTTATCGGGCGGCGCTGGCTGACAGCACCCTGCTCCAAGCCGCCTTTCCGAACGCCGATCGCATCACGGCTCGGGTCGCGGCCACCCGTCGGGACCGGTTCACCTCTCGACTGCCGATGCTGAGACGCCCACATCCCGAAGGCCTGGTCGGCGCGGTAAGAGTCGAGGTTTGGGGCCGCCGCGGCGCGGCCCGCGAAGGCATCGTCTATGGCGCCATCGACCGACCGGCGGTCGCGGCCGGGGCGGTCGCGGCCCTGGCGGCCGTCTGGGTCGCCTCCGGATCGGTCGAGCGGGCCGGTGTGGGCGGACTGGCGAGCTTGGTTGCGCCGCTCCCATTTCTCACCGATCTAGAACGTCGCGGGATCCGCGCCGCGGTGTTCGAAGGCGACGACGGCTGAGAGATCGCGCCGAACGGTGACCTTTCGGCGCGGATCCAGGCCTCGAAATCTGACCACCGTGAGGAGGCGGCCCCGGGCCCCCGCTCGTCAGTTTCGTCGGCGAACTTGAGAATATCGCGCCTGTAATTCGCCAGTTTACTGAAATCTGCGGGCGAGCTCAGCGATGTACCTACATAAGCGAAAGTGAGCACGACTCGCACTGTGGGTGATTTATCCCATTCGTTCGAGCTTGGGTCTGGCCTAAGTTCGAGGACGCGGGCGGCGAAGACAGCTCATTCACGAGCACGGCCAGAGACTGAACGGACCTTGGACTCGTTCTTTCTGAATTTCGGCCTAAAGGTGAGGACAACGTATGTCGATAAGTCGACACCGAAGATTAGTGGGGCGGGCGATGAAAGAAGGCGGCAAGGTGGCCGACGAGCCAAAAACCAAAGAGCTACACCAGCGGATTGAAGCGCACCTGCCCTTGGTGAAACACATCGTGTTTCAGGTAGCGGTGCACTTCCCTCGCCATGTTGACCGTGAGGAGCTGGCCCGAGCGGGTGCCCTCGGACTGGTCGAGGCGGCTCGCCGGTACGACGAGGATCGCGGGGTCCCGTTCGACCGCTTCGCCGCTCAGCGCATTCGTGGCGCGATTCTTGATGCGGTGCGGGCCGCAGACTGGGCCCCACGATCGGTACGAACACTCGCTCGTCGTCTGGAGAACGTCGAACAGCGTCTCGCCACCGAGCTGGGCCGCGTACCCTCAGCGGTGGAGATGGCCGATGCGTTGGGCATGACCAACGATGAGCTTCGTCGGCTTCAGGACCGTATGTTCCGGTCGGTTGTTCTGGCCCTCGAACATGAGGTCACCGACGATGTTGATGAAGACCTCACGCTCGTCGACGTTCTACGCGACCGGACCGCGGTCGAGCCGCTCGAAGAGCTCGAACACCGTGAGCTGCACGCGTATCTTCGCGACGCCGTGGGCCTGCTACCCGAGCGTCAGCGGCTGGTCATCGTGGGCTACTTCCTCGAGGGTCGGACGAGCCAGGAGCTGGCCCGCTTTCTCGGTGTCACCGAGAGTCGGGTAAGCCAGCTGCGGTCCGAAGCGCTCCAGACGTTGCGCGAAGGCATCGAAGCTCAGTACCTGGCCCAAACGACCCGCGAAGAGCCGATCACCGGCCGGGTCGCTCGGCGCAAGGCGCTCTACGCTTCCGCCATCGGAGAAGCGAGTGAATGGCGTAATCGGCTCGACCTTGTCGACGACCATGTCGTAGAAGAAGAACCGCCCGTACCGGTCGTGGCCATCCACTGAACACCGTGACGGCGGCCGTCGACATCGGCCGGTATCCACCCCTATCGAGGACCGGCCTCAGAGGCGGCGACAATGGCCTGGACATTGTCCAACAGTAAGCCTCGGTAGGTGTCCGCAGGGTTCCCCAAGCGGGCCAGGGCCCGGGTGTGGAGGGTGACGAAGGTGGTCGACTGAGGCAGCGTCCGAGGGCGCACGCCGATCACGTCACCGAACACGACTCCTCGGTCCGCCGCGGCCAGCTCGTCGAGGGCCCCTTCGGTCGAGATGTCTCGTATCTCGAAGCCGTACCGCTCCGCCAAATAGTCGAGCTCGGCGCCGGCTGTGAGCAGGACCGTCTCCTCCAGCGGAATCGGCGCGAGCGCCTCGGCCATCTCCCGGTCGATCCTCACCAGCTCGTCTTGATAGTCGGCAAAGGCCGCTTCGATCTCGTCGGTGGCGAGCTCGACGCGGAGCTGGCCCATCCGTTCGAATGCGGCGTCGAGGCCCTCGGCCATGCGCTCGGGGTCGTGCCAGATGTACCGACTGGGCTCGCCACCGTCGGACCCGGCTTCGAAGGGGTCCATCAGCGGGCTGATCTGGAGTACTTCCACTTCCGTCGCCGCGACCTCCTCCAGCAGAGGACGGAAATGGGGGGCGTAGTCGAGCTCGAACACGACCACGAGATCTGCGGCCTGCAACCGAGCAAGATCGGCGCCCGTCGGTTCGGCGGTAGCCGGGTCGACATCGGCCGGTACCAGGGCGTCGACCTGGATCGCACGACCGGTCATTGCCGCGATGGCGTCCGCGAGTAGGGCATCGGACGCCACGATTCGGGGCCGCTGACGGCTTTCGGTTTCTGGCGCAGGCTCGGGGACCAGCTCAGAGGTGCAGCCCGTGGCGAGCACCAGCACAGCGATGATCGCTGACGCCAAAGCGGCGGCCGTTGGGAGCCGCGGACGAGTGGAGATGGCAGCGGACCTGGGCCGTTGCCGGAAGAGTGTCGGCACAGAACTGACTCTATGCGGCTGCACCCGGCCCCAAAGCCGAAAGTCCTGGGTTCTGAGCGGGTCGCTGTCGCCGGCACCACCATGGTCGCGACCATGGGGCCCGCGATCGGTGAGCGGTGGTGGGACGGGTCACGACTCGTGTCCAAGGCGGGGGTGTCGGGTATTCTCTCGTTTTGAGATTCGGAGACACCTAGGGGGTCCAGAATAAATGGCGAATGCAGGTGAGCGGCTCAGCTTCGACGGCACCACACTTGAGGTGGTCGTGACCAAGCCCGGAGATGGAGACATCACGTGGGCGACCGGAGATGGGGCGAAGCTTCAGATTGGCAAGCGGTACCAGTGCGAAGCGTCCGGTGCTGAGGTCCTGGTGACCAAACCTGGTGACGGAGCGCTTGAGTGTGCCGGCAACGCCATGGTGATGCAGGAGCCGAAGAAGACCAAGTCCGCGGACTGAACAACGACCGGATTCCCTCCGAACGGCCCGCTTTGCGGGCCGTTCGGCGCGTGTAGGCACGGCCCGTTCGGCGCGTCCGGGTGGTGCTGTGAATTCTGGCGGGGGCTATCCCCAGGCTCGCGCGACCGCGTCAGGTAACTCTTCTTGCCATTGGATCAGATCGTGGCCCGATACCCGTTCGGTGAGATGCACGTTCAGGCCCTGATGGTCGAGCCAAGCGGACCAGGCGGCGGTCGACTGGTGAAACGGTACCTCGAGAACGCCGGCGCAGAGATGGACCTGCGGGCTTTCGTCGGCCGGCCATTGCTCGTTCATCTCCGGGGGCACGCCGCTGGAGAAGGCGAACACCGTACCGAAGTGTGAACGGAATTCGCGGCCCATGGTCAGCGCAAACGCTCCACCGTCCGAGGTGCCGAACACGGCCCGACCCGAGCGTTCCGTGGCGACGCCGAGCTCGGCCTCGGCCCACTCGGAGAGCTCGGTGACAAAGAACCGGGCGTGGCGGTCGAAACGATCCTGATCCATGCCCGACAGGTACTCCAGGGCTCGGAGGTTTCCGACCTGCATGTTGAATCCGGCGTTGTGAGCGGCGACCACCACGATTCGCGGCACGGTACCGTCCACGATTCGCGGATCCAGCCGTCGGGCATAGGAGTCGAACCATGCGCCGTCGGTGGCATAGATGACCGGGAGCTTCTCGCGGCGGTCATGGTTGGGTGGGCGATAGATGGTCACCTTGCGAGGCTCGCCGAGAGCGTCGCTCTCGACCGCGTGTTCGATGACGGACCCGGCCAGGTCGTCGTTTTCGACCCTGGCCGGTTCGGGGCCGGCATTGGAGCCCCGCCACCTGCCCTGGGGTCGTGCCGGTTCCGGGTTCTGGGGCATGCCGTCAGGGCGGGTGGGGGAGAAGGCATAGGACAACACCGCTTCATCGCCGCGGCGGACCCGGGCAGTGAAGGCGAAGAGATTGTCGGTGCCCTCGACGCGCCACATGGGAAGTTGGAACACCGGCGTCACGAGCAGACCGGGCTCGTTGGAGCGGGCGACCATGGTGATCTCCTCCCCGTCATTCCACACCGGTTTCCCCTCGGCGTCCCAGCGTGCCATGAGATCGGCCTCGGTCGGATCCCGCCAGATGCGCACATATGGCAGCCCGCCGCGAATACTTTCGGCCGCCGCGTTGTCGCGCGCTCTTTGGCGGTTGCCAGCATCGATGTTGGCTCGAATCGCGGCGATGGGCGGGATGCCCATCGCGCTCCGGACGTCATCGTCGACCGAACCGTCGAGGGGCGCGAGCGCGGCTTCGCCCATGTGCTCGACGACCACCGTGCCAAACCGTTGGGGTCTCCCGTTCATCAACGACATCCGGTCGGTCACCTCGGCGAACACGACTCCCGCCCCGGTGATGTTCGCCTTCTGTGCCTGGAGGGCAAGTTCCGCCGCGGCCGGAAGATGGTGGGGCACGCCTGAACCGAGGAGGGCGCGCGCGGCGCGTAGCGCCGTTGGCGGTTCCACCGTGGCGAGGCCCTGGTGGGCGCGAAGGGCGTCGATCATCGGCCCTCGGGAGAACTCGTCCGCACTATCGATCCGTTCGAGCAACTCATCGATTTCGGACATCACGGTCCCCCTGTTGTGACCCGACCCGGATGCCTGGCCGAGAGCCAGAGCATAGGATCAACAACGAGGGGGACGCCTGGTGGCGCCCAATGGGGAGTAGTGACGATGAACTACGACGTGGTTTGGCCGCGCAGTCCGAGACAGATCGAGTTGGCAGAGCTCGCCGATCGTCCGGCGAGCCTGGAGGGAGTGACGGTCGCCTTTTTGTGGGATTACCTATTCCGTGGCGACGAGATCTTCCCCATTCTGGAAAAGGAGCTGGCGGCCCGATATCCGGACATGAACTTCATCGCCTATCAGGAGTTCGGGACCACCCACGGAGCCGGCGAGGCCGAACTGGTCGCCGCTCTGGGCGATCGGCTCCGGGAGCTGGGGGCCGATGCCATCGTCTCGGGGATGGGTTGTTGAGGCAGTTGCACGCCCGCCGTGTTGCGGGCCAGCTCTGCTGCTGAAGCAGCAGGTATTCCGTCGTCCTCGTTGGTCTGTGAAGGCTTCCTGGGTCAGGCGGCCACCACCGCCGACGGGCTCGGCATGCCGAGCCTGCCCGTCGCGCCGGTGCCCGGTCATGTGGACACCCAGACCGCGGATGAGCTGTTGGACAATGTCTTGAACACCACGGTGGATGCCGTGATCTCGAACCTGACCTCCGAACCGGCCCAGGCCGTGGAGGTGATCGAACCTGGCGCAACCGACGTGGTCTTCTCCGGAACGTTCGAAGAGGTCAATCGGCTCTTTGTGGAAAACCGCTGGAGCGACGGACTGCCGATCTTCCCGCCGAGCCGCGACAAGGTCGAGGAGTTTCTCGCTTTCACCGACCTGGATCCAACCACCACGCTGGGGACGGTCCTGCCGGACAATCGGGCGGTCACCGTCTGGAGTATCGCCGTCAACGGGGTGATGGCCGGCTGTCGGCCCGAGTACATGCCGATCCTCGTCGCGCTCGGCGAGGCGATGGCCGACCCGGCATACGGCGTCGAGCACTCCGGCAACACGCCGGGGGCGGAGACGTTGATCACGGTCAACGGCCCGATCGCCAACGAGCTCGGGTTCAATCATGAACAGGGTGTCTTGAGGGACGGGTTCCAGCCCAACACCACCATCGGACGATGGTGGCGCCTCTATCTTCGGAACGTCGCCGGCTTCCTTCCCCATCAGACCGACAAGGGCACTTACGGGAACACCTGGCGAGTAGTGATGGCCGAGAACGAGAGGGTCCTCGCGACCATTGGTTGGGAACCTCAGTCCGCCGACTTCGGGTTCGCGGCCGGCGACGACGTCGTGACCATCTCGCGCTACACCGGCGGCGAGGTCATCACCTCGGTCTTCGGTCAACGGCCTGAAGAGATGGTGCCCTATCTCGCCGATGGACTGACCCGCCAGACCGGGTGGGAGCTCTGCTTCACGATCGGGGTAGCGGGCAGCACCTATCGGCCGTTGCTGCTCTTGAGCCCGATCCTCGCGGAAACCATTGCGAAGGCCGGTTGGTCTCGCCAAGACCTGAAGGTGGCGTTGTGGGAGGCGGCCCGACTTCCGGCGTGGAAGTTCGAGAGCTATCTCGGTGATTGGACCAATCTGGTTCCGGGGAATCGCACCTTGAACGATTTTGTCAACACCGGCAAGGCCCCGAAGGTCTTTGGTGAATCTTCGGACCCGGACCGCCTCGTCCCGATCGTGTCGGAACCGGACCATATTCAGATCGCGGTCTGCGGTGATCCGATGCGGACCAACGCGTACGTGTTCTCCCACAACGGGATGCTCGGGTTCCCGACCGCCAAGGCCATCACGAGACCCGCGGGCTGGGCGGACAAGTTGGCTACGGCGCGGGATCGGTAGCTTGGCGCCACCGATTCGATGGCCGGGCGAGGGCGGGCCGGGCCGATGATCGACAACCTGTGGGTCGTGCTCCCGGCGGGTCAACGCCGGTCGGGGCAGTGGATCGATGACACATTGCGTAAGCGGGCCGTCGAGAGCGGGTTTCTCGGCCGCTCGCCCGCAGCCGGTGAGTTCCCCCGTCAGCGCGTCGAGCTCTTCCGAGGTCCCGACGCGGCGAACAAGGTCGATCAAACGTTCGCGGACCGTGGCTGGAGCGACGGACTGCCCGTCGTGGCGCCGACGACTGGGCGGGTGGCGCGCGCCGTGGCGGCCACCGGTCGCTCCGCGGGTGAGGTCATCGGAGAGCTCGACCCGCTTCGGGGAATGGCCACGGTGGAAAAGATCGCGGTCAACGCGGTCATGGCCGGTTGTCGACCCGAGTTCATGCCGGTGGTACTCGCGGCCGTCGAGGCGATTACCGAACCGGAGTTCAACCTCCGGGGGATACAGACCACCGATGAGAATGCCACACCATTGGTGATCGTCAGCGGTCCGATCGTGGATGAGATCGGTCTCAACTGCTCGTTTGGTGTTCTCGGCCCCGGGTGGCGCGCGAACGCCACGATCGGACGAGCGCTCCGGCTGGTCATGCACAACCTGGGTGGGGGCTGGCCCGGTGCGGTGTCGTTCGCGGGGGCTGGGCAGCCAGGGCGGTACACGATGTGTGTGGCCGAGAACGATGCGGGCAGTCCGTGGGATCCGTTGCGGGTCGAGCTCGGTCATCGTCACGACGAGTCGGTCGTGGTCGTGACCCGCGCCGAGTCGGCGGTGAATGTCACCGGAGGTCTCGCGGAGATCGCCAGCGTCATGGGTTCGGCCGCATCGGCGTTCACCGTGCTCCACGGCGGTGTACCCGCGGTATTGTTGGCGCCCCATGTTGCCGCCGCCTGTGCCAAACGGGGGCTGTCGCGCGCCGACGTGGCTCGAGAATTGTGGGAGCGGAGCCGGGTCGGGACCGAGGACTGGGAACGATGGTGGGTGTCAAAGGTTGCTGAGCCGGCGGAGTGGGTGCGGCACGCGGCGCAGAGCGGTCAACTTTCGGTGACTCGTTCGCCCACCGACATCGTGGTGTTCGTCGCCGGCGGCGACATCCCCATCGCCCAGCATGTCTACTTCCCATCGTGGGGTCATCCACCGGCCCGCATCGTCAAAACCATCGGGTGAGGTTCCGAACCGGCGTCGAGCAGTACCGTTGTTCCGTGCAGAATCGAAAGCCCCAGGGCGTGGATCAACTCATAGACACCAGGACAGCACGATGAGGGCGCGGAGCATCCCGGCGCAGGTGTTGGCCACGGCGGCGGAGCGTCCGGAGGCGAGCGCGTTGGTCGATGACGGCGTCATCACCACGTACGGACAGCTGGCTGGCGATATCGAAGCGGTGGGCAAGGCCATGCTGGCCGCCGGGGTCGGTCACGGTGATCGGATCTCCATATGGGCTCCGAACTCGGCACGATGGGTGATAGCGGTGCTCGGCGCCCAAAGTGTCGGCGCGGCGATGGTGCCGATCAACACGCGCTACAAGGCTCAAGAGGCCATCTATCCAATGGTGCGCACGGGGGTTCGACTCCTTGTGGCTGCCGGCGGCTTCATGGGTATTGATGCGCGTCCGGTTGTGGCGCAGGTGGAAGCCGAGACTGGTGAAGCGGTTCGTCTGGTCGATCTTTCCGCCGAGCCGGCGTCGGAGGGGTCGTGGGCCGCGTTTGTGGGTGCGGGCGAGTCGGTCGACGCGGAGCGGTGGCGTGAAGCGCTCGACGCCGTCGGTCCTGAGGACTTGTCAGATGTGATGTTCACCTCGGGAACCACGGGGCGACCCAAAGGGGTCCGCCATCGCCATGGTCCGACGATCCGCCAAACGTTCAACTCCATCGAGGAAAACGGGATGAGTGACCGGGACCGGTTCCTCATCGTCAATCCCTTCTTCCATGTGTTCGGGTACACCGGGGGGTGGGTCCCGGGCCTGTTCGCGGGAGCCACGGTGTATCCGCAGGCCGTCTTCGATGTAGCTCGAGTGCTCGAGGTGATCGCCGCGGAACGGATCACGTACTTTCCCGGACCACCGACGATCTTCCACTCGATCCTCGAGCATGAAGGCTTGGGTGATTTCGACATCAGCTCGTTGCGGGCTTCGCTCACCGGGTCGGCCGATGTTCCCGTCGATCTGATCCAGGCGATGCTCGACCGGCTGGGATTCGAGCGGGTCATCCAGGCGTACGGCATGACCGAATGCGGAACGGCGACCAACACCATTGCCGCCGACGACGCCACCACGGTGGCGACGACGGTGGGCGTGGCCTCGAAGGACCTCGAGGTTCGCGTGGTCGACCAGGAGAATCGGCCTGTCGCCACCGGCGAGCCGGGCGAGATCGTCGTGCGGGGCTATGCGGTCATGGATGGTTACTTTGACGACGAGGAAGCTACTGCCGCCACCATCGACGACCAGGGGTGGCTCCATACCGGGGACCGGGGCCAGGCCAATGCCGACGGGTACTTCCAGATCCTTGGCCGTATCAAGGACATGTACATCGTGGGCGGATTCAACGTGTACCCCGCCGAGGTCGAGGACATGCTGCGCGACCATCCGGACGTGGAGGATGTGGCGGTGATCGGGGTGGGTGATGAGCGGCTCGGCGAGGTCGGGTGCGCGTTCGTGGTCGCCAGACGCCCCATCGAGCCGGCGGAGCTCATCGCCTGGAGCCGGGAAACCATGGCCAACTTCAAGGTGCCCCGCCATGTCGAGCTGGTCGAATCGTTCCCGCTGACGGCTTCGAACAAGGTCTCCAAGGTCGATCTGCGGGAGATGGCCGACCGGATGGGTATCGGCCAACCGGTGACCTGATGCGGTGGAGCCCCGCAGACAGGCGGCGGGGGTCGGTACCATGGTGGCCAAACCACGAGGGCATTCCGGTGCTTGGGGGGATTGGGCCCGGAGGATTGGGTCTTGGGGGGATTGGGCTTGAAAGGTGAGGGCGTGATCCGGACAAGAACCGATCGTGGACGCTCTCGCCCGGGATCGGGGCTCGATGATCAGCGAGGCTGACACCGTCCCCCCACGATCGAACCCGCCCCTCGTCCGCGCCACCAATGTGGTGAAACGGTACGGGGCGGTGTCGGTACTCGAGGGCGTGAGCTTTGAGATCGGTGAGGGCATCACCGGGTTGCTCGGGGCCAACGGCGCCGGCAAGACCACGTTGCTCGGTCTGATCCTTGGACTACATGGAATCGAAGACGGCACGCTCTCGGTGCTGGGTATCGATCCGTTCCACGCGGGACCCGAGGTGCGGGCTCGGCTCGGCTACGCGCCGGAGCACCACACCTTGCCGGGCGACATGAAGGCCGCCGACCTCGTGCGCCATGTTGCCGAGCTCCATGGCCTCCCGAAGAGCGAGGCCACCACCCGCGCCAGCGACACGCTTTGGTTGGTCGGGCTGGGCGAGGAGCGTTTCCGGCCGGTGGGCACGTTGTCGACGGGCCAACGCCAGAGGGTCAAGCTCGCGCAGGCGATCGCCCATGACCCCAAGCTGGTCCTGTTGGACGAACCGACCGACGGGCTCGATCCGGTGCAGCGCGACGACATGCTCGATCTGATCGTCCGAGTAGCACGGGACTTCGGCATTCACTTCGTCATCTCGTCTCATCTGCTCGACGAGGTCGAGCAGATCTGCCAGGGCGCGGTCATCCTCGGCGGCGGACAGGTGCTGGCGGCGGGAACCCTGGACGAGCTGCGCGGGACCGGCTCGGACATCGTGCTCGATCTTGATGCCGAGACCTTCGTACAGAGTGTCGCCGCGACGATGGCGGCCTCCGGGGCGATCGTCAAGATCAGCGGCCGCTCTCTCGTCGTGACCGGCGGGGACGACACCGTGTTCGATGTCGCCCGAGATGCGTGCGCGGAGCAGGGCGCGGGTATCGCCCGCCTTGGCCGGCGGCGTCTGACCCTCGAGGACATCTTCTTGGAGGAGTCGACATGAGCATCGGCGAGGCCCGGATCCACGAGCGCGGCTACCGGACCTACGACGGTGAACGCACCGGTGTTCTCGGTGCCGTCCGCGCCCTCGTGGTCAACAGCGCTCAGCGAGCGCTCGGTTTGGGCCGCCCGGTTCGTCACAAGGTCATGCCGGCCGCGGTGATGATCATGGCTTATCTGCCGGGCGCCGCCTTCGTCGGAGCCGCCGCGCTCATACCGGGCGAACTGGAGGACGAGTTCCTGCCCAGCTACGCCGACTACTACGGGTTCATCTCCGCGGCACTGTTCCTCTTTGCGGCGTTCGTCGCGCCGGAATTGCTCAGCACCGACCGCCGGACCGGGATGCTCGGGGTGTACCTCGCCTCGCCCCTCGACCGGCGAACCTACCTGTTGGCCAAGGCCATAGCCGTGTTCGGTCTGCTGTCCATCGTCACCTTGGGACCACCTCTGCTCCTGCTCATCGCCCTCAGCCTCGAAGGGTCGGGGCCAGATTCATGGACCGAGGGCCTCCGTCTAGCGGTGCGGATCTTCGCGTCTTCAATGGTGATGTCCGCGGTGTTCGCCGCGGTCTCGTTGGCTGTGAGCGCCACGACAGAGCGCCAGATCGCCGCCACGGCCACGATCATCGGCCTCCTGGTGGGTACGACGGCGCTGGCCTCGATCCTCGAAGAGGGGGCCGATCTCCCCGACTCGATCCGTCTGATCAGCCTGATCGGTGTGCCCGTAGAACTGAACTACCGGATACACGGTGAGCTCGGGGAGTGGCGGGTCGACGAGGTTCCCACCTGGAGTCTCTGGCTGGCCGTGTTTGTCGTCGTCACCGGATCCACCATCTGGATCTGGGACCGGTACCGGCGTCTGGTCGTGCGCCGATGACGATCGCGCAACCACCACCCCCATCCCAGCCCGCTGTTGGTGCGGCCAGAGCCCGCTCCGGGCCTCTCCCCCCTCCGCCGGACGCCACCGTGGTGGTCCAGAACGTCTCGAAGGTGTTCGGATCACTCGTGGCCGTCTCGGACGTGTCCTTGTCAATCCAGCCCGGTGTGACCGCGTTGCTCGGCCCCAACGGAGCGGGCAAGTCCACCTTGTTGCGCATGATGTGTGGCCTCACCCCTCCCACCCGCGGCACGGTGTGGGTGGCGGGTGGAGACCCCCGAAGCTCGGCCTCGTCCCGATCCCGCATCGGCCTGGTGCCCCAACAGGACGGGGTCTTCGAGCGCGACCGCTTGATCGACTTTGTCCGCTTGGCCGCGGTGTTGAGCGGGGTGGCTCAACCGGAGCAGGCAACCCAGCAGGCCATCGCCGCCGTCGAGCTGGACCCGACCATGGATCGCCCGCTCGGGACTTTTTCCAAGGGGATGCGCCAGCGGGCAAAGATCGCCGCCGCGCTGGTGCACGGCCCGACCGTCTTGTTCCTCGACGAACCGCTCAACGGGCTCGATCCGCGACAGAGGCGCCAGATGATCGACCTGTTCCATCGATTGGGGGAGGGCGGACGCACAGTCGTCGTGTCGAGCCATGTGCTCGAAGAGATCGAACGGTTTGGCCGCCGCGTCCTGGTCATGGCCAAGGGGCGTTTGGCGGCCGAGGGCGATTTCGGAGCCATTCGTTCCCTGATGGACGATCAACCCCTGAGGTATCGGGTGACGGTCAGCCAAGCGCCACAGGTGGCTGCCTCGCTCATTGGACACGGATTGGTGGTCGGGTGCACGGTCGAGGCCGCCGACCGTCTGGAGATCACCACCGCTGACGCCCCCCGGTTTCGGGCGACCATCGCGGCGGTCAGCCGTCATCACGACGCCCGCCTCGAGGAGGTGTCGCCGTTGGACGACGATCTGGAGAGTGTGTTCCGGTACCTGGTGGGACCGAGATGACCATGAGCGACCCAACCACGAGCGACCCAACCATGGTGCGGACACCGATGCCGGCGGCAGGCCCTGCGCTCCGGGCCTTGTATCGGCTGGTGTTGCGCCATCAGGTGACCACGGCCCGCCTCGCATTGTTCGCACTGGTGGCGGGGGTCAGCTTGGTGGTGGCCCTCCTCGTCGGGAGTCGCAGCGCGGATCGGTTGGCTGACACCACCGGTTTCGTGGCGGTGCTGGGTCTGGGCTTGATTGTTCCCGTCGTGTCGCTCGTGCTCGGGAGCGCGGCCCTGGGGGAATGGATCGATGACGAAACCCTGGTTTATGTGTGGTTGCGACCGGTGCGTCGGCTCTGGATTGCCCTCGGGGCCACCGCTGCCGCGCTGACGGTGTCGGTGCCCGTCACCGTCATACCTCTGACCGCCGCAGCCGCGATCGGCAGCGGCGGTGATCTGGATGTGGTCACCGGCACCCTGGTGTCGACCCTGTGGGCATCGGTGGCCTACACCGGTCTGTTCGTGCTGGCCGGTCTGGTGTTGCGCCGGGCGCTGCTGTGGGGCCTGGTCTATGTCTTTGTCTGGGAGTTCTTCGTGGCTCGCTCGGGCGCCGGCGCCGGCCGCCTGTCGATCAACACCTACGCCGCCTCCCTGCTCGCCCGGTTCACCGATGTCGACCTGCCTCTGGCCGAGCGAGCCCTCTGGACGAGCTATCTGGTACCGGTGGCCGTCGCCGCGGTCGCGCTGGCCCTGACCACCTGGAGGCTCAACCGCGCCAGCGTGGCCTAGTGTCCTGTCAGGCTAATCAGGTCACTAGTTCGACGGACCCTGACGCCCCTCGCGGCGTCCTCGTCGCCCCGCTCACAACCACGGTGAGCTGGGCTCCTGCGTCCTGGCGACGAACGCCAGTTCCTCGCCGAATTCATCAACGCATCAACCTGACAGGGCACTAGTGGTCGGTTTCAGAAGTATGTGGGTAATGTCTCAGCGGTCTGGTGTTGCACAGTCGGCGGGCGGTTCGGGGGCGGGTACTAGCGACGCCAGCGCGGGGGCCGGGCGGAGATGACACCCGACTCCTCGAGCGAGTCGATCTCTTGGGTGTCGGCGCCCAACAGTTCCTCGAGTACTTCGCGATTGTGGTCGCCGCGAAATCCGAGCTTGTCGGCTTGTACCCCGCTCGGCGCGTCGCGGTACCGCCATGGGGCTTGGGGGACGCTGACCGTCGTGCCTCGGCCGACGTCGACGTTGACGAACGCGCCCCGCTCCTTGGCCCAGTCGGTTTCGGCCAGTCCCGGCACGGTCCGGAGCTCGGCGGCGAGGACGGTCGATTGGCCGATGGCGGCCTCGACCGCTTCGGCACTGTCGAACGTGGCGATCCACGGGGCGATCTCCGCTTCCAGCTCCGCGCGGTGGCGGACCCGATTCTCTAGGAGCGCGAAGCGTTCGTCCTCGGCGAGCTCAGGTCGGCCCATCGCCTTTGAGAAGACTTCGAAGCCACCGTTGGTCGTCGAGTCCAGGGTCACGTTCACGTACGTGCCATTGGACAGCGCAAAGATCGGCGACCAGTTCTGGCCACCCCGAAAGCCGGTCTCGGGGTCCTCGCCGGTCATCTCCCCCGACGCCAGATCGTTGGCCACCAACATCGACTCCGCCATGGAGACCTCCACACATTGAGCTTGGCCTGTGCGGTCTCGCAGGTGCACCGCGGCGAGCAGGGCTGCGAGGGCGTGCAGGCCGGTGTAGACGTCTGCGTGGGAGATGGGGTCGTTGCGAGGCGGATCCTCGTCCCGTCGTTTGGCCACGGTGGTGGTCACCCCGGCCTCGGCGTGGATCGCGGAGGCGTACGCGCCTTGATGTGAGCGTGAGTTGTTGTGGCCCCAGCCGCTGACCGACGCGAGGATGATGCGGGGGTTGTGTTGGGTGAGCGTCTCGAAGCCAAGGCCGAGTCGGGCCATGACGTCGGGCCGGTAGTTCTCCAGCACGATGTCGGCCTTGGCGACCATGCGGAGCAGCAGGTCCCTTCCTTCGTCGCGCGCAAGGTCGATGGAAACGCAACGTTTCCCCACGTTGTACTGGGTGAAGTAGGCCGACATGCTGTCGACCCTCGGCACGACCGACCGGGTCAGGTCCCCATCCGGGGGCTCGATCTTGATCACGTCAGCACCGAGATCGGCGAGGAGTCGGCCGGCGATCGGACCGGCCAGCGCGCGGGTCAGGTCCAGAACGATGAGATCGGAGAGTGGGGCGTCCATCGATCCGACGTTAGCGGTGGGCCGGCTCCCGGTTCCCAACTACCGGATTGTGTGCCCTCGCCGGCGGTGCCAGGCTCTGGACATGAGCGAGCCGATTCATACCTACACCGATTCGATCGACATCGATGCACCAGCCGAGAAGGTCTGGAACATCGTGGTGGACATGGAGCGCTACGGCGAGTGGAGCTCGGAGAATACGGGCGGCTACTGGCGCAAGGGCGACGACGGAAATCCTGGCACGGGCCAGGTCGGAGACATGTTTGTCGGGATCAATCGTCGCGGGGAGGATGAGTGGAAGGCACCGGTGGAGATCGTCGAGCGGGAAGAGGGCAAGGCATTCGGGTTCGTTACCGGGGGGATGAAATACAACATCGCACTGTGGAAGTACATCGTTGAGGACAACGGGTCGGGCGGCACCAAGCTCACCGAGTACTACGAGTTGCGAAACAAGTCGCCGTTGATGGAAGAGAACGGCCAACCGGAGATCGACAAGCGTCGTGACAACATGATCGAGAGCATCCGGGCCACCCTGCAAGGGATGAAGGCCAGCGCCGAGGTCTGACGCAGTCAGAGTCGAGCGCGTACGCTCGGGGGACGATCCCCGGGAGGTACGGCGATGGACAGCATGTTTCCGAGCCAGGTCACGATCACCGATGACACGATGCGCGAAGGGCTACAGATCGAGAGCCCCGACATTCCCGTGTCCGAGAAGCTTCGCTTGTTGGACGCGCTGGGCGAGACCGGGGCAAAGGTGATCTCGATCGGCTCCTTTGCGCATCCCAAGTGGACGCCGGCCATGGCGTGTGTGGAGGAGATCGCCGAGCGGTTCGTACCCAAGCCCGGCGTTCAGTACACCGCCGCGATCTTCAACCAGAAGGGGTTCGAGCGGGCCGACCGTTTCTATCCCAAGATCGATGTCCGGTCCCGGCGTCATGTCATCGCCGTGGAAGTGTGCGATTCCTTCGCCCGGCGCAACTACAACCGCAGCCAAGCCCAGCAGATCACCGGTATGGACTCCACCGTCGCGGCGGCCGCAGCCGATGGCGCCGAGCAAGGCACCATCGTGCTCGGCAGCCCGTTCGGTTCCAACTTCGAAGGCCCTTTCTCCCTCGAACGCCGCCTCGAGCTTGTGGAGCTCATGGTTGACAAATGGCACGACGTCGGCATGACCGTGGGCCGCATGTCGTTCTCTGACGCCATGGGTTGGAACGCCCCTCACACGGTGGCGGAGACCATCACGGCCATCCGCGACCGGTGGCCTGAAATCGAGACCTTCCACATGCACCTGCACAACTCCCGCGGGTCCACCATCGCCAGCTACTACGAGGCGCTGCGCTTGGGTGTCACCGAGTTCGACACCTCGATCGGGGGCATGGGCGGTTGCCCGTACTGTGGAAACGGTCGATCCGCCGGGCATGTGCCGACCGAGGACTTCGTCGACCTGTGCCACGAGATGGGCATCGAGACGGGCTACGACCTGGACAAGCTGATCCAGGCGGCGTGGATCGCCGAAGAGGTCGTCGGCCACCCGCTCTGGGGCCATGTCTCCAAGGCCGGTCCCCGACCCCGGGGGGAAGAGGTCTATCCCCTGGACATGCCGTTCGTGGAAACGCTTGACGAAGCCCGCCATTTCCGGAACGGCCCCTCGGTGTACGAGGGCCAGATCGCACCCTGGCAAAAAGGCAGCGCCCTCACCGGCTGAACCCGCCTGGCCTACGAACTGGGGTTGACCGGCTGATCGGACGCGTCGCGGCAATGGGGGCAGAGCCCTGAAACGGTGACGTCGGTGGAGTGCGGAAGAAAACCGTGGTGCTCATCGAGATGTTCGCGGAGCCGTTCCACGAACTCCCCTGCGTGGTGGGTGACCGTCCGACAACCGATGCACACCAGGTGGATGGCGTCGTCGGGGTGGGTGATCTCCCAGTGCGACGAGGCGTCGTTGCCGAGCTTGGTCTCGCGTACCAGCCCGAGCTCGGAGAACAGGGCGAGGGTGCGATAGATCGAGCTCAGGTTGATCGAAGGGTCCAGGGCCGTCGCCCCGTCGAGGATCTCCTGCGCGGTCCGATGTCGTCGATCACCGGAAAGGATGGCCCACACCGTTCGGCGTGAGGCCGTCACCCGGTGATCGCCGGAGCGCAACCGAGCCTCGAAGTCCACGCCCCCGACTGTAGCGAGCGACAGGTACGGTCCAGTTACTGCGAATCGTTTGCAGTAGGGTCGAGCTGGTGATGGTGGACCGTGCACGTACCTGATGGATTGCTCGAGCCCGGCACGGCTGTGGTGTCGGCCGGGCTGGCGGCATCGGCGGTAACGATCGCCATGCGGCGGCTGAGGCACACGGCCACCGAGCGGTTGGCGCCGATCGCCGGGGTGACGGGCGCATTTGTCTTCGCGGCCCAGATGATCAACTTTCCGATCGCGGCCGGGACGAGCGGGCATCTGATCGGCGGCGCGCTCGCCGCCATCTTGCTGGGAAGGTCATTGGGCTTGATCGTGGCCACCGTGGTCGTGGTCAGCCAGGCGCTGGTGTTTGCCGATGGCGGTTTGACGGCCATCGGCATCAACGTCATCAACCTGGCGGTCGTCCCCACCCTCGGCGGGTACACCGTGTTCAGCCTGGTCCGTAGGGTCCTGCCCGCTTCGAAGTCGGGGGTTGTGGCCGCCACGGGTTTGGCGTCGGGGGCCTCGGTCGTGTTGGGCGCTATGGCTTTCTCACTCGAATGGCTGTTCGGCGCGACCGCTCCGGTGCCCTTTGACACCGTGTTCGGCGCGATGGTTGGTGTGCATCTGCTGATCGGCGTCGGTGAAGGAATTGTGAGCGCGCTGGTCGTCAGCTCGGTCCTGGCGGCCAGACCGGATCTCGTGGCCGGCGCGAGGGACCTGAGTCGTTCACAGCTGAGGGGCCCCGTCCGGGTGCCGCTTCGGGCCCTGGTGATGAGCGGGGTCCTCATCGCCGTGACTCTTGCCGGGGTGGCCAGCCAGTTCGCTTCGAGTGCCCCCGATGGTCTCGAACGGGTGGTAGTCGACGAGGGACTCGCGCCGACGGCCGCAGCCTCGGCTTCGAGTCTCGGGTCGGGCCTGTTCGCCGGGTACGCCACCCGGGGCGTTGACAACGCCGGGCTGAGTCTCGCGGTGGCCGGCGTGTCGGGCGTCGTGTTGATCATGTTGGTCGGTTGGGGCTTGTTGTCCGCAACGCTCGGAGGGCGAGCCGCGCCATCGCGTCGTGTTCTTCGCTGACCGCGCGGACCATGGCCCGCTCCAGGACGGATTGGCCCCCGAGGCCCGGATCATCGCCGCCATTGGCTTCGTCGGCGTGGTGGCCTTCACCCCGCCCCGCTGGGCCGCCGCGTTCGCGGTCTACACGCTCGTTGTGGTCGGGGCCGTCGGCGCGTTGGGGGTGAGCCCGACCGCGATATTGCGTCGCCTCACGGTGCTCGGCCCCTTTTTGGTGCTGGCGCTGCTGCTGCCGGTGATCGGCACTGGTGATCGGATGAGCGTGCTCGGGGTGGCGCTGTCGGTCGACGGCCTGTGGTCCGGATGGGGAATTGCCGCCAAGGGCACCATTGGCACGGTGATCAGCGCGGCGCTCGCCGGCACGACGCCTACCGCACGGATACTGCTCGGACTCCAACGGCTGCGGGTCCCGGCATTGATGATCACCATCGCGGCGCTCATGATCCGCTATGTCGGTCTGATAGGCGACGACATGGCGCGGATGCGAACCGCCATGATCATGCGCGGCCACGACCCGCGATGGATCTGGCAGCTCCGACCGCTCGCCAGGTCGGCGGGGGCATCGTTCGTGCGATCCTTCGAGCGGGGTGAACGGGTGCATGCCGCCATGTTGGCGCGAGGCTTCACCGGCTCGATGCCCGAGCTCGGTGACCGCCGCGCGGGTTGGCGCGACTGGTTCTTGGCGTCCATCGGTCCGATGCTGGCCGCGGCCGGTCTGGCCATCGGCTGGTATGTGGAGGCCTGGTCTTGACCCCCGATTCCTTGCGCGTCGAGGGGCTGCACTACGCCTACCCGAACGGCCCGGCTGTTCTCGACGGTCTGAACCTGGTGGTCGAGGCCGGTGAACGGGTGGCGCTTCTCGGTCCCAACGGATCGGGGAAGACCACGCTGTTGCACCAGGTGACGGGCATTCTCGAAGCGGAGGCGGGCACGGTGGATGTCGGTGGGCTCAGGTTGGATGACGCGACGTGTGGGGAGATCCGGGCGCGGGTCGGCGTCGTGTTCCAGGATGCCGACGACCAATTGTTCATGCCGACCGTGCGCCACGACGTGGCCTTCGGGCCCGCGAATCTTGGGCTCACAGGCACCGCGCTCGAAGAGACGGTCCTGGCCGCACTCGCCGCCGTGAACGCCACGGCACTCGCCGATCGGTCGCCGCATCATCTCAGTGTCGGTGAGAAGCGGCGGGTGGCCTTGGCGACTGTCCTGGCGATGGACCCGAGTGTTCTGCTGCTTGACGAGCCCTCGGCCGGGCTCGATCCCAAGGGTCGGCGGGAGTTGATCGAGCTGTTGTCCTCGATCGACCAGACCCAGATGATCGTCACCCACGATCTCCTGCTGGCGCTCGAGTTGTGCGGGCGGGCGCTGCTGCTCAGCGGTGGCCGCGTCGTCGCCGATCGCCCTCCCCTCGACCTGTTGACCGACGTCGAGCTCCTGGCCCAGCACCGTCTCGAGCTCCCCCTCCCCCTCGACCGCCCGACCCTCGTCACCCTGCTTGAGCGGGTGCAGCAGAAGGGACCTCGGTCCATGGGGTAGGGGTCACGTGGAGCCCAGCCCCAGGGCACGTGCCGGCGAGGTCAGCGCTTCGGGATGCGAACCGAACCGCAGTCGACCCTGGTGTTGGCGGGTAGGCCTATCGACGCGACCGCGTACTCGTAGGTGCGATTTCGTTTCCTGGCTTTGGTGTCGGTGAACGATGTCGCTCCGGTCTTGGTAGCGACTTTGCCGTTCCGCCACAGCCGGTACTCGCTGGCGCCGGTGGCCCCGCTCCACGAGATCACGGGTCGGCCGTTGACCAAGGTCACCCCGCACGAGTTGGGGTTGGTCAGCGGAGCTGGGCGGTTGGGTCGGGCCGGGGGTGTCGGTTGGGTCGGGCGCACCGGCGGTGGCGCCGTGGTGGTGGGTGGGATCGGGGTGGGCAGCACCGGCACCGGCACCGGCACTGGTGGCGGTGGGACGGGAGTTGGGGGAGCGGTGGGCGTTGGGCCCGTGACCGTGACCGTGGAGGTGCCGCACTCGGCGATGACCGTGGAACCAGTGAGCATGCGGTAGGTTTGACGTCCGGCGGGGACAGCCACCTCGGTGACGTTCGGTCCCCCGATTCCCAGGGCAGTCCCGCCATCTCGGCGTAGCACGGCCCCTGTCGGAGCATTTGCCACGGTCAACAACACGGTCGTGCCCAACACCCGAGTGATCGAGCAGCTCGGGCCGATGGCCGATGGGGCCGAAGGCACGACCGAACGGGGAGCCCGGATGGCTGAGGCTGGTGCTCGAGGGTCCGGAACGGTGACGACTGGCTCGAGTGCCGGTCCGGCGGGTCTGGGCCGCGGCCGATCGGCGATCTCGTAGGTGTACCCGGTGCCCGAATCATCAAAGCCCACGGACAGGAAACCCACCTTGCCCACCAGGTTCTCGTCGAGGCCATATCGACCGGGCTCGAAGGCCTGACAGGCCCGCAATCCGTCGTCCCACATACACACCGAGACGAGACACATCGAGACATCGATGCTGGTGATGGCCCTCCCGACCCGTCCCCGTACGTCGTGAACACCTTGGCCGTAGCTCGCCGGGTCACCATCATCCTGGTAGGTGGTGACCCGACAGTCGGACCGGCCTCCGTCGAGCTCGTCGATGATCGGGTCGGGCGCGGACTGCTGATCGGACTCCGGATCGGGGGTGGCACCGGCTTGTTCGACGGTGACGACTTCAGTGGGTGCGGACGCGCCGACGAGCTTGTCGCCGACCGCGTCGCTGGCCAGGATGACCACCACCAACACGGCACCCGCCAACGCCAAAGCTCGAATTGCCATGAATTTCCGCCTTCGCCCTCAACCGCCGTATAGATCAAGACAACCACAATTGTCTGACCTCCTCAGTAAATCACTGAAACCGGCGATCAGGATGGGTTTTTTGGGCCTTCATTCATCGGCGGCAGCTTTCTGAGCGCGGGGCTTTGGGGCACAGTTGGGGTATCGATCCGCAACGTGACCCAAAACGCTCCGCTGACGTCTCGGCGGTACGGGTCTGTCGCGAGCCCATGTGCCGGTTGCGGTTTCCAACGATCGACGCGGTGGATCAGCACCCGGCGTGCCCCGTGTGTGGGGGTGAGACCGAGGCCGTCGCACTCCCGGAGCTGGACATGGGCCGTGAGGCGGAGGGCTCAGCGCAACCCCAGCTCAAACCGTTGGGCAAAGGCCGAGACCTGGTCGGAGTGCTCGACAACATCCGCAGCGCGTGGAACGTGGGGGCGATGGTGCGGACCGCCGACGGCGCGGGTCTGACCCATCTCCACCTTTGCGGCATCTCTGCGCCACCGGACCATCCGAAGGTGGCGAAGACGTCGTTGCTCGACGCCGACGATCTCCCCTGGACTTACCACCGCAATTCTCTGGATGCGGCGGTGGAGATACGCGCCCAGGGCTATGAGCTGTGGGCGCTCGAGACCTCACCCGAGTCAACGTCGCTCTTCGCGCCCGAACTTCGTGATGGCGATCAGCGCCGGATCGCGCTGATCGTCGGTCACGAACGCGCCGGCGTGGACCCGGAACTTCAGGCGTTGGCGGACCGCCATGTGCACCTGCCCATGTTCGGCACCAAGAGCTCTTTGAACGCCGCAGTCGCGTTCGGGGCCGCGATCTATTGGCTGAGAGGGCTCGATACCTGACCCGACCCGATCGCTAGAATGCCTCGTCGTAGTACGTGTCCTCGGCCTCGCCCTGATATTCGGGTAACGGCTCGCTGGCGTCGTAGGGCGGGGGTTCGGCGCTCGTGGCCGGTGGGCGGTAGGGCTGCTGAGCGGCCGGCGCGCGTCGCGGAGCGCCACCGGCGCGGGCGGCATCGCCCGGGCGCGCCTCCCCACCGGAGCTGTCTTCCTCATCGGGACCGTAGCCATAACACATCTCGACACCGTCGACGTCGAAGGGTTTCCCCAACGACGCGATGTGAAACTCCGACCAGTCACCGGACCGTTTGAGGACCTGCACTGTGCCACCGGCCGCCAACGCCTTCTCGAGGGTCGGTACCGGGGCCATCACTGCCCACTTGTCGGATTTCGTTTTGCGGAACCGCGGGGGTATGTCCGTGCTCATGACCTCAATGGTGCCACTGCTCGGCGGGGACCGGCACGGCCTGATCGGTCTACTACCGCCAGCGAGGACATCATCGGGGCTGAACCACGTCGCCCATCATGTCGATGCGACGCTCGGCGAGTTGCCACTCACCGGCGATTTGGTGCCATTTGTCCAGGTAGCGGCCGTGCACCACATAGTCGGGGCGGGGTTCGTTGAACCGGTGCCACGCCGTGATGTAGCTCGTGGCGCGGGCATGGTCGTCGTCGACAAAATCGATGTCGATGTTGGAGATCTGGTGGTGTGTTGCCTCCATGACCTGGCCGACGAACTGGTCGAAGAACGCCCGGAGCGCGTCGTGGCCGACGAGATCGTCGCGGGTGTAGTTGGCGACGCCGTCGTTGGTGAAGACCGCGACGAAGCCGTCCACGTCCTTGGTGTCGACCGCGGTGCAATACCGGTTCATGACCTTGGTGATCCGCTCGCGTTCGAGCAACTGACCGATCTCATCCATGGTGGTGAACGTACCCGGGCTCTGAGATCTGATCCAGCAGTGTTTCGGGGCAACGACATTCCTCACACCAAGATTCCTAACAGCAAGATTGACATCATCCGTCGGACAGGGGCTGTTGGCGAGAGGGTCGGGGCGTCACGGGCTCGTCGATCAGCACCCCCGAGTCGGTCAGCGCCTGATAGCGCTGTTTGTCCAGGCCGAGCACATCGATGAGGATCTCGTGGTTGTGCTCGCCGTCAGACCGCTCATCTGCATTTGGACACGGCGCCGGCAAGGGCCTGGCTCTCAATCAGCTCACCCGGTCGAGGAATGCTCGCAGCCGCGGGTTGAACTGGTCGGGGACGTCGACATTGGAAAGATGGCGGCCGTCGATCAGCTGGATCTCGCAGTCGGGGATGCGCTTGTGCATCGTCTCGGCCTGCGACGGAGGGGTCAGCGGGTCATCGCGGGAGCCGATCACCAGCGCCGGGGCGGTGATGTTGGCGAGTTGGTCACGGTAGTTGAGGGCTGCGGCAGCGTGGAGGGCAGCTACGTGTCCCGTCGCCGTGGTGGCGATGTAGGCCTGGCGCGTCGCCTGGAAACGATCGCCGGCGGCGGCGATGAACTCGTCGGTGAAGAACACCGCTTTGGCGTTGTCCCAGACTTCGGCCATCCCTCCGGCGGCGAGCTGGCGCCGGCGGTTATCGATGTTCGAGCCGATCTCGTCATTGGGCCACCACGACGCCGTGTTGCACAAGCTGATGGAACGGATCCGGTCCGGGTGACCCAGGGCGAGACCCTGGGCGATCATCCCTCCGGTGGACAGGCCGACGAAGTGGACCTGATCCAAATCGAGGGCGTCGAACAGGCCGACCGCGTCGGTGACGAACAGGTCCAGTGAATACGGACCTTCCGGGGCGTCGGTTCCGCCGTGGCCACGCCAGTCGTAGCGGACTATCCGATAGCGGTCGACCAGCGCGGGAACCTGCTGGTCCCAGATCTTCAGGTTGGTGCCCAGCGCGTGGGCCATCACCACCACCGGACCGTCAGCGGGGCCTTCGACGCGGTAGTTGACGGTGATGTCACCGACGCTGACCTGTTCGTTCATCGTTCCCCGTGCGCTCACTGATCCAGCTCGGCGACGAGCTTCTTGGGGGCGGTGAGCCCGAACGACTCTTCGACCAGCTGGCCGACCTCTTCCCAATCGACGTCGCCGTTGAGGTCGAGGCCTATCCACCCGTACGGACCCCAGTAGGCCGGGGTGAAGAAGCGGTCGTCCTGTTCGAGCGCTTTGGCTTCGAGTTCGTCGGGCATGAATACCACCGACCGGTCATAGCGACCCGAGTCGTGCTCTCCTTTCAACACGGCGCCGTACGCGGCGAAGATCTTTTTGGTGAAGAAGGCCGGCCGGCCGTGTGAGATCTTCATGTCCGCACCCGGCAAAGCCAGGCAGATCTCCTTCAGGCGAACGAACACCGGGTCAGCGTCATCGAACATCTGCGGATGGGCCATGCCCCCGACGGTAGTCAAGTTGGGGTTGCTGGTTCCGTCGCACCATGTCCACGGTTGACGTGTGGTTGGCCGCGTCGATAGACCGGAGTCCGATGAAGCTCGGCCTGCTTACCCTTGGAGACCACCGCACGGACCCGGTCTCGGGTGAGCGAACGTCGCAGGCGGAGAAACACCAGCAGGTGCTCGACCATCTCGACTTCGCTGCACCAGCGCGGTTCGACACCGCGATCTGGTGAAACCCGGCGCTCGTCTCGTCAACTCGGCGGTTGGTAGCCAATCGTGTCGCCAAGGCTTTCCATGTCGAGAACCTGGATAGCGCGGGGTGGCATCGGGAACAATGCCACCTCGGTGAAACCGAGAGCGACGGGATCCCCCAGCGCTTCGAGAGTCGCCCGATCGAGCCAGTGCAGCGTGCCGTCGCGTACCAACGCGAGATGCTCGTCCAGCAGCGCTCCATCGATCCGCCCTCGGGTGTCGCCGTTCGTCGCAGGGTCGGTCATCGTGAGTTCGGACGGCAGATCGATGACCTCGGTGATCGCCAGTTCGTCGAGCGACGCGAACGCAGCCTGGCCGGCTTGGGTGTCAATCACCGCCAACTCGCGCTTGTTGGAGTTGACCGACAAGGCGGTGTGATCGAGTTCGCCTTTTCCGAACGCCTCGGGAAGGTCGAGGCAGAACGCCCACTCCTCGCTCAGATCGAGCACATGAACAAACCCGTCGGTACCTGGCTCGGGATGGCCGTGGGCCGACGCAGCGACGGCCGGTTCGTGATGATGGTGGGTCTGGCGAATGTAGAGCGTGTACAGCCGAGTCCCGTCAGGGCCCCACACCTGACGACGCGCCCGCCCGTTCATCTCTTCCTCGAGAGGGAACTTGTCGGGCCCATCGACGTCGCTCAGCTCGCCGGTGTCGAGGTTCACCGAACGGACCCGGTAAGAGCCGGGCAACGAGCCGTGATCGATCACGTAGAGGGTCGCGCCGTCGGTCGAGAACGCTTCCGGCTCGACCGTGCGGTCGAACGAAAGCTCAGCCACCGAGCCGGAACCGTCGTCTGAGCGGAATCGGTCGATGGTGATGACCACTGATCCGGTGTCGATTTCCCGCGAGAGTGCCGCACGGTCACCCTCGACCGACACCGCCCGCAGCTGGGCCTCACCCTCCAGCTCGACGGTCACGGTCGGCCAGGTGGGATCGCTGCTGCCAGGGCCGAACTCGACCCGCGTTCGACCGTCTTCCACCCGAGCGGTGACGATCACTTGTCCGTCGTGACTGGCGATCGACTCGGTGGGGTCAAACGCAGCGCCGGGCAATGTGGCCGGCAGCGGAGGCGCAGCGATATAGCTCGGTGTGTCATGGGCTGACTCCTCCAGCTCGTCCTCGCTTCCGGCAGCAGGTGTCATCGCGGCAAGTCCCACGATGGCGGCCATGAACGTGAGTGCCGCCACCACAAGCACGGCAACGAGTCTGGCTGTGTTCGGTGATACGGATTGGTCCGGGAATCCCATATGGGTACTACCCCGCAGGCAAGAGATCGGTTCCCAGGGTTACGGTCTCCGCCAACTCGACCGCCCGCACCTTCGAGTCTGCGACTTCGAGCCGATAGCGGATGCCATCGCGTATCCACAACAACGCTGGTCCCGAGAGAAGCGGATCGGAATCAGCGAGCTGGTGGTCTGCACTGACCCAGATCGCCTCGACAGCACCATCGATCTGAACCTCCTCGATATCACCGACAAAAGCGATCTTGCCAAAGGCGGTTCCCCCGTCGACCGGCGCCACCGACAGAACCGCATGAACGTCGGTGCCCGGGAGGGCAGCATCCGTTTCGTCGGTCCGCCAGAGGTACGAGCGGCCGAGCGTTGCATCGTCACTCACCTCGTCGGGCTGGCCGAGCGCTGGGATCGGCTCGATCGTCGGAGCGCCGGGCACCGTTGGGCCGAGATCGTCAGCAACGGGTTCCACGTCACGGTCAATGTCCGTGCGCTCGTCGACGGGCGTCACGGTCACGGTTGTGATGCCCAGCCAAGACGCCATGGCCGAACGGGTGGGCGGAACCGTTACCAGAACCCCCAGCACAATGGCTGCAGCGACAGCAGCAAGACTCAGACGTCGGGTCCAGACGCTCCGCTCCTGGTTGACGGGCCGGCGGGTGCTGGTGAGGGTCGCCACCACACGAGAACTCAGATCGACGTTGGGGATGTCCAGATCGGTGACAGCATCACGGATGCCATCGCCGAGTTCGTCGTCAAGAACGTCACGGGTCATGTGAACTCCCCTCGCGGCAGGTCGGCGTTGGGGGCGTCGAGTTGCGCTCGAAGCCGTGCCATGGCCCGGGACAATCGCGATTTCACCGTGCCGCGCGCACAGCCGAGAGCGTCCGCCATCTCGGCTTCGGACATCTCGACATACCAGCGGTAGGTCAGAATCAGCCGATCCTCGGTCGAGAGTTGGGCGAGCGCAGAAGACACAACAGTCCGTTCGGCTTCGACATCCAGCCGATGGTCTGCAGAAGCGGCCTGTTCGGTCCGTTGCCCGGCAAGGCGCATCCAGCGGCTGGCAACCCGACGTTCGCCACGTTGATGATTTCGAGCCACGTTGGTCACGATCCGCGCCAACCACGGCTCCAGCGCAGCACCGTCTCGAAATCGACCGATCGTCCGAAACAGCCGCACGAATGCCTCCTGGGCCACATCATCTGCTCCCTGACTGGTTCCCAGCGCAACCGTGGCCACCCGCAACGCGAAGTCTTGATGGCGTTGAACCAGCGTTGCGAACGCGTTGACATCGCCGGCGCGTGCGCCGGGGATCAGTTCACCATCGGAAACCTCTCGGTCACGTGGTCGTTCCACTCACTCGGTTCTACCCCGCGTGCTACAAATCGGTTCCACCTGGCCAGCCGAACGGTCGGCCAACACCTTTGTGCTGGTCGTGACTGCTGCGGTGCGAAACGGGATGTGGGAGTATCGGTGGGTGCTCTCTCCCTGTCGGGTGCTCTCTCCCTGTCGGGTTCTTGATCACGGTCGGGTTCTTGACCACGATGATTCGCTGGCGTTCGAGCAATTGGCCGCTCTCATCCATGGCCGTGAACGTACCCGGGCCCCGAAATCCGATCCAGCAGCATTCGAGCTGGGTGGGTCCAAGGTTCGGTCAGCTTCAGCTTCGTTCTGAGCCGGGAGGGTCGTCGATTAATGGTCGCTGGCGGGAGGGGCGGGTGGTCACCGGCTCGGCCCTGAGTACACCGGAGTCGGTCAGAGCCTGATAGCGCTGCTCGTCCAGGCCGAGCACCTCGATGAGGATCTCGTGGTTGTGCTCGCCGAGGAACGGTGCCTCGCTGTCCGAGCCGACCTCGACCGCGGAGTACTGAAGGGGGAAACCGGGCACATCGATGGGCCCGGTTACCGGGTCGTCTGCCGTGACGATGGCGCCCATCTCGCGCATGTCGCCATGATGGACCACCTCGTCGATGGCCAGTACCGGACCGGCGGGGACCCGGTGCTGTTGGAGCACGGTTACCGCTTCATCGCGCGATGGTTGCGACATCAGCCAGTCCTCGACGACCTGGTTGACGAGATCGCGGTCGGCCTCGCGGGTCGGCCGATCGGCCCACCGGTGGCCGAGCTCGGCCAGATCATCCCTGTCCATCGCCGCGCAGAGGTCGAGCCAGTGCCGGTCCGCGGCAGCCGCGATGAACACGTACCCATCGACGGTCTTGAACACCCCGTAGGGGCACGCCAACGGGTGAAACTGGCCCGACCTGGTCTGGATGCTCTCCCCGCCGCTGAGCGAGTAGGTCTGCAACGCCGCGTCATGGGCCTGCATGTACGCGTCGAGGACCGAGACCTCGACCCGCTGACCCTCCCCGGTACGTTCCCGGAAGAACAGTGCGCCCAACACCGCGGCCACCCCGTTGACCCCGGTCAACACGTCACCCACCGCGGCTCCCGACACGATTGGGGGGCCGTCTTTCTCGCCGAGCAGGGACGTGATGCCGGTGTAGGCCTGAGCGACACCGTCGTAGCCGGGCAGCCGCGCCATGGGCCCGCGCTGGCCGAAGCCGGAGATGGAACACATCACCAACCCAGGATGCAGGGCGTGGAGGGTATCCCACCCGAAACCGAGCCGTTCGATGGCGCCGGGACTGAAGTTCTCCACCACGATGTCGCACTTCGGAACCAGCGAGAGCACGAGGTCCCGACCTTCGGGCGACTTGAGATCGACACCCAGAGACCGTTTCCCGCGGTTGACGCTGACGAAGAACCCGCTGCGGCCGTTCTTGACCGTGGCGGTGGCGCGGGTGGTGTCGCCCCGCGGCGGTTCGACCTTGATGATCTCCGCGCCGAGCTCGGACAGGTAGCGGGTCAGCGTGGGACCCGACAGCACCTGGGTGAAGTCGAGGACCCTGATCCCTTCGAGCAGTCTCGTCATCGGAGCGGTCGGAAAAATTCACGGAGCTCGGTGATGACCGCGTCGGGCCGCTCGGCCGGAGCGAAATGGCCGCCCCGGTCAAACACCGTCCAGCGGCGGAGATCGGTGTACTCCTCGGCCACCGCCCGCGGCAGATGCAACAACTCCTTGGGAAAGATCCCATAGCCGGTCGGGGCCTCGATGATCGGCGTGCGATCGTGGGCGAGAACAGGGGGTTTGGAGAACTGTTCAGCGTAGAGCCGTATCGACGACGCGAACGAGGTGTTGAACCAGTAGAGCGAAGCGAGCGTGCACAGATCATCTCGTCCGAACACCTCGACCGCGTCGCCATCGGACCAGAGCTGGCGTCGGTGCCAGATCCACGCGGCCATGCCGAGAGGGGAATCGGCCATGGCGTAGGCGAAGGTCTGGGGATCGCGTCGATGCACCGTGACGTGAGCGTCGGTGTGGCGCCTGGTGTCGGCCATCCGCTCGACCATCCACTGCTCGTCGTCGGCGAACTGGTCGGGGGTCACGCCGCGGCGGCCGAACAGCCCGGGGACGACGGGCATGGTGAGATAGACGCCGATCAGGTGCTCGGCGTGGGCATGCCCCAGTTGACCGGTGACGAATGCCCCCCAGTCACCGCCCTGGGCGCCGAACCGCTCGTAGCCCAACACGTCGCGCATGAGCTTCACCCAGAGATCGGCGATGCGCGCCACGTCGATGCCGGTCGTGCGCAGGGGGACCGAAAGGCCATAGCCGGGCAGGGAGGGCACGATGACGTCGAAACTGTCGGCCGGATCACCACCATGGGAGGCGGGGTCGGTGAGCGGCTCGATGACCTGGTGGAAGTCCCAGAACGTCCAGGGCCAACCGTGGGTGAGCACGATCGGCATCGGGGAGGGACCTTTGCCGGGGATGCGAAGGAAATGGATCGGAACATCGTCGATGGTCACCCGG
>Ga0316190_10000122_pt1 | contig 47393 bp, 43 predicted proteins | sample Eddworburrow2_MG_FD_204929 | JGI IMG/M metagenome (GOLD analysis project Ga0316190, IMG submission 204929) | Coastal sediment microbial communities from Maine, United States - Eddy worm burrow 2 | ecosystem: Environmental > Aquatic > Marine > Coastal > Sediment | place: USA: Maine | collected...
CAACGAAGTGATAGTGCTGAGGCCTCCTGCAGCGACGTGCTCCTGAGTGGCGGCTCCGGCGGAGGTAGTCCGTCCCCGACCACGCCACCCCCGGCCACGGCGGCACCCACCAAGGCGGCCCCGACGCCCCGAGTCCGCTGTCGACCGTGGCCGGAGCCGCCGCCTCCGAAGGGCCGGAAACACAGCCGACGGGGGGCGACGAGCTTGCTCAAGGCCTGGTCCTTTCGAGTAGCCCAGGCCAATTGGAAACCGAAGACGTTGCCGGTGGGACGGGCGGTTTCCTCAAGCTCTTGGTTGTCGCCGTGTTCGCCGTCGGTGCTGGCGTGGCCGGGACGATCCTCTGGCAGCGTCAAGCAATCGCTGCACCCGCTCCCGGCGATGCTCCGGCGGGAGTGTGGATCCGGCCCGCCGGACCGACCCCAAGCCGCCCCTACACGTAGGTTGAGCCCTTCATCCCGTCGACGTCGCGGCGCATCTCGACGTTGACCAGGGCCGGTTTTCCCGAGGCGAAGGCCCGCTCCAGGGCCCCTTGAATTTGGCCCGGTTCGGTCACGTGTTCGCCGTGGCCGCCGAGGGCCTCGACCACCTGGTCATAGCGGGTGTAGTTGAGTTCAGTGGCTACCAACCGGTCGGCGCCGTAGATCATGGCCTGAGGTCGCATCATCTGTCCCCAGGCGGCATCGTTACCGACCACGCCAACGATGGGCAACCCGAAGCGCACGGCGGTGTCAAATTCGAAGCCGTTCAAACCAAACGAACCGTCGCCGTAGACGATCATCACCCGTTGGTCGGGGTTGGCCAACTGCGCCGCCAGGGCGAAGGGCATGCCGACGCCCAGGGTGCCGAGAGGGCCAGGGTCCATCCATGTGCCCCGGGGCGGGACCTTCAGCACCTTGGAGCACTGGGCCACGATGTCGCCCCCGTCACCGATGACGATCATGGAATCGTCGCCAGCCACGTAATCTGCGATCTCCGAGCACAACCGTAGAGGATCGATGGGCACCTCGTCAGAGCCGAGCTGAGCGGCCAGGGCCTCAGCCGCCTGATCCTCCAGCACCCGCAGGGTGGCCGACCAGTCGGCGAAGTCGAGCGACTTTTCCGAGGCGGCCAGGGCCGCACTCAACGCATCGAGGTTGGCTCCAACATTGCCGACGAGACCAACGTCAGCCCCCCGGTTCTGGCCGATCAAGGTCTCGTCGAGATCGAGTTGGATGATCTTGGCTCCAGCGGGGATCGAGCCGCCGTAGCCCATGCGGAAATCGAGCGGGGTCCCGGCCAGCACCACCACATCGGCCTCGGTCAGGGCGTGTTTGCGGCTGCGGTTGAAGAACTGCTTGTGGTTCATGGGCAGCTGACCGCGGCCCATACCGTTGGTGAAGGTGGGGATCTTCACCGTTTCGACGAAGCGGCGCAGGGCCTCGGCCCCCTCCGACCATTTGAGGGCGGTGCCTGCCATGACCATGGGTCGCTCGGCTCCGACCAGGACGGCCAGGGCGTCCTCCACCAGCGCAGCTGGGGCCTGATGGGCCACCCGGTAGTCCCGGAAGGCGGGCATGGTCACGGTGTCGAGGTCGACCGGGCCGTGCAGCACGTCCATGGGCACTTCGAGGAACGAGGGGCCGGGCACGCCGCTGAGGGCGTTGCGCACCGCAACCTCGACGTATTCGGCCAGGCGTGAGGTTTCGTAGCAGGCGTCGGCCCATTTGGTGATGGGCTTCATCAGCGAGACGTGATCCATCTCCTGCAGCGAACCCCGCCGCATGTTGTTGAACGGACCCTGACCTCCAATCACCACAATCGGCGAGTTGGCCCGCCAGGCGTTTGCCACCCCGGTGACCCCGTCGGTAACCCCGGGTCCGGCGGTGAGGATGGCGACGCCGACCTTGCCCGGATTGAGGCGGGCCCAGGCGTCGGCGGCGTGGGTTGCAGCCTGCTCGTGGCGTACGTCGATCACCTTGATGCCGACGTCGAGGCAGCCGTCATAGATACCCATGACGTGCCCTCCGGAAAGGGTGAACACGGCCTCCACTCCCGCCGCCTTCAGGGCCCGGGCCACCAGGGTGCCACCGTGGGTTCGCTTCTTGTTGGCCATCAGGCCCTCCTCGTCATCCGTCGCCGAGTCGAGCGGCGAGCCTCGATGGCCCCAAACTAGGTCAGGCCCGGCTCAGGATCGAACCTCACCGCGAACTGTCCCAGGCTGCTACTCGTTGGGTGTCCTCGTAGTCCTCCCACCGAATCAGGCGGCCCCATCGAACCTCGAGAAAGAGCACCGCTCGATTGCAGTAGACATCGTTGCCGCCTTTCGGGCCGGGTATGAAGTCGTGGACCCGCAAGGCAATCCGGGTGTTCCATGGTGGACCGTTGACCAGGATGTCCTCCACACAGAACTGGATTCCCTCATCCACAACTCGTTCGGCGAACGCCGTTGCCTCGTCGATACCCCGGTGGGTGATGTGGCGCTCCCGGCCAAGTACCTGCGGCCGAAACATGGTTGCCCAGGAGTTCTCACCCGGGAAGGCAAGTTCGAAGTCGGGGCTCGCCATCTTGAACATCAGAGAGTAATCACCGTCGTTCAACTTGTTGATGCTGTACCGCATCAACGCACGGACCGTCGCTTTGTACATCCGAGTCTCCTCCTCGCCTAGAACGATCACTCTATAACAGGCTCGCCGACAGTGTTGGAACGAAAGCCCTTTCCGCAGTCGCGCAGGCCTTCGCTGAGAACTTTCCGACGGTCGGGGTTGTGTGTCGAACGCGTGTTCGATAGCGTGGTTCTTGCTTCCCCCTTTCGCAGCTTATGTGCTGCCTTTTCGTAGAACCGGTCACGATATGGCCGAACGATGACGTGGGAGGTGCCGGTGTTATGGATGCTGTTGAAGCAACCCTGAAACAACTGGGCGAGGCGTTGGATGTGGCCGGCGAGGTGCCGGTGTCGTGCCTTGCCGGACCAGACTCGTTGGCGTTCGTCTGTGGTCTGCAGACGGCCCAGAACCGGCTCGACGCCATCCGCTGCCGAGCCCTGGCCGAGACCGGGCCCGACGCCCTGACCGCCGGTGGGGAGACGGGGCACCGTTCAGTGGCCGGGGTGGTTGCAGCCCAAACCAGGGTTGATCCCCGCCGCCCACGGGCCGACGCCCATCTCGGGGCCTGGCTGGTCGACTTCCCGATCCTGGCCGAGGCGTTCGCCCAAGGCGTGATCTCGGCTCAACAGGTGGGAGTCATCCGTTCCCGTGACAACACCCGCACCCGGCCGTATCTGCCCGACGCTCAGCAATACCTGGTCGACGCCGCCCAAAGCTGCACCTGGGCCGAATTCCGCGCCCTGCTCCGCTGCTGGCAGATAGCCGCCGACCCCGACGGCGAAGAACCGATGGAACAGGTCGAGAACCGCCGCTGCAACTACACCAAACGCTCGGACGGCACCGTCACCGGGTCGTTCACCCTCGACCCCTTGGCCGGCGACGCCTTCGTCACCGCCATGGACCGCTACGTCCAGAACCTGTTCCGTGACGACGCTGAAACCAACAGCAAACGCAAAGCCACCCACCGCCGGGCCGATGCTCTGGTTGACCTGGTCACCCGAGGCGCCAAGAACCCCAGTGGAACGTCGTCACCACTCATCCATGTGATCCTGGGCGAAGAGGTCGTCACCGACGGTTTCAACCGGGGTGACGCCACCACCGGTCCCGGCGATCCGACCCGCCTGCCCGTTGACCCCGACGACCCCCTGCGACGCTGCGAACTCATCGACGGCACCCCGCTGCACCCCCATTTTGCTCTCGCCGCCCTGGCCACCGCCACACTCCGACGACTTGTCGTTGGCCCCGACTCCGAAGTCCTCGACCTGGGACGATCGGTGCGGACCTTCCCCAGCCGGTTGAAACAGCTCCTGATGATCCAGGCCCGGGGACGTTGCCAACAACCAGGCTGCGACAGTCCCCACGCCTGGTTGCAGGCCGATCACCTCATCCCCTGGAGCCGGGGCGGGACCACGAGCCTGACCAACGGTCAAATCCTCTGCGACCCCCACAACAAGGCCAAACGTGACAAGCCACCGCCCGATTCGTAGAACGGGGCCACTTCGAACCGGGGCGGGTTGATGCCTAGGATCTCGCCCATGGCCAATGTCGAGATCTCCTCCCCCAAACCTGGTGTCACCGAGCTGCGGTTGAACCGGCCCGAACGGCTCAACGCCCTCACCTACGAGTTGGTCGACGAACTCCACGCCGCGCTCGACACCGTGCACGCCGACAACGACTGTCGGGTCGTGATCATCACCGGCGCCGGGCGGGGTTTCTGCGCCGGGCTCGACCTCAAGGGGTTCGGCACCGTACCCGGCACCGAGAACCAGGGCCGCCCCCAACGGGGCATGGCCACCCAGCAGTTCATCGCCCGCCTCGTGCCCCACATGCGCTCGGTCCGCCAACCCATCATCGCCGCCATCAACGGGGCCGCCGCCGGAGGGGGCCTGGCCATCGCCCTCGCCAGCGACATCCGCCTCTGTGCCAGCTCGGCCAAGTTCGGCACGGCCTTTGTCCGCCTGGGGATCTCGGGCTGCGACATTGGAGTGTCGTGGCTGCTCCCCCGGCTCATCGGGGCGTCACGGGCCTGGGAGCTGATGCTGACCGGTCGGGTCTTCGGCGCCGAGGAGGCCGACCGCCTCGGCCTGGTGACCAGGGTGGTCGATGACGATGCCCTGGCGGCCGAAGCCCTCTCGGTTGCCGATCAGATCGCCGCCAACAGCCCCATGGGAGTATGGATGACCAAGGAGGTAATGTGGTCGAACCTGGAGGTCGGTTCCCTCCAGGCCGGCATCGACCTGGAGAATCGGACCCAGATCCTGACCTCAGGCACCGAGGACTCCCAGGCCGCCATGGCCGGGTTCCTCAACCACCAACAGGTCGACTGGCAGAACCGCTAGCTGTGGTTGCCGTTCAACCTGGCGACCTCAAGCTGGGCCAGCTTCATACGGCCCGCCTTGAGGTGGACACCGAAGAGCTTCTCGATCTTCTCGGGGGCGGCCGGCTTGGCCAGCAGGAAACCCTGGGCCCGGTGGCAGCCCCGCTTCAGTAGCTCCACCACCTGGCCCTCCTCTTCGATGCCCTCGGCCACGGTGCTCAGCCCGAGGGCATTGGCCAGCAGGATGGTGGCATCAACGATGGCCGCATCCTTGACCGAGGTGGCCAGGTCGATGATGAAGGCCCGGTCGATCTTGAGGGCGTCGATGGGCAGCCGCTTGAGCTGCTCCATCGAGCTGTAGCCGGTACCGAAGTCATCGAGGGCGATCTTGACCCCCAAGGCCCGGATCTGGTTGAGGATGTCCATGGTGAACTCGTGATCGGCGATCATCACGTGCTCGGTGACCTCAACACAAAGGTTGCGGGCATTAACGTTGAACTCCACCACCAAATCCCTGATCTGCTTTGGCAGGTCACGGCTCATAATCTGGGCCGGTGACACATTGACCCGCATCACCAGATCCGGGTTGTCGTCCTGCCAGAGCGCCAGCTGGGAGATCGCCTCGCGGAGCACGAAGTCGCCAATCTCCACGATCAGGCCGCTCTCCTCGGCCGCGGTGATGAACACCCCGGCTCCCAGCAAGCCCCGATCGGGGTGGTGCCAACGCATCAAGGCTTCGACGGCAACGACAAGACCGGTTCGCAGGTCGACCTCGGGCTGGTAGTGCAGGCAGAGCTGATCGCCGGCGTCGATGGCGTGGCGCAGTTGAATCTCCACCTCGAACATGCTGGTCAGCTTGCGCTGCATCTCCTCGTCGAACACGGCCACGCGGTTTCGGCCTGCCTTCTTGGCGTCGAACATGGCGACGTCGCCGTTCTTGAGCAGATCCCCGGTGGCTCCAAAACGGATGGCCGAATCGCCGCAACCACCGTGGGCCACACCGATGCTGACCGAGCGGGCGATGGCCACCCCGCCAACGCTGAGGGGTTGGCCGAGCTGTTCGACGAGGCGCGCCGCCAGCGCTTCCACGTTCTCCGGTTCGCTGTCGACGATGAGCACACCAAACTGGTCCCCGGTGAGCCGGGCGGTGATGGCGTCGGGCCGGATCGATTCCTGCAACCGCTGCGCCATCTGGACCAGGAACTGGTTGCCCGCCTCATAGGTCAGGCCATCGTTGATGACCTTCATGTTGTCGATGTCGATCACCAGCAGCGACGCAGGACGGTCGGGGCCGATGGTCTCGATCTTCTCGGCCAGGACCCGTCGATTCGGCAGCCCGGTCAGCTCGTCGTAGTAGGCCTGACGGGCCAAGGTCTCCTCAGCTTCATGACGACCCCACATCTGGGCGATCAAGCTGGCGATGGCGCCCAACGTCGCCACCTCCGCCTCCTCCCAGCGCTGGTTCCTGAAGCGGATCAAACCCAGCACACCGACCGTCGTCTGCTCCCGCAGAAGGGGCACCATGACCATGGTGGCCTGAGCCTCGCCCGACCCCGCCTTGACCCGATCCTGGTACTCTTCGGAGTCCTCGGGGTAGGCGATGAACGGCTCCTTCAGCTCGGCGCACATGCCAAAGATCGGGTCGGCGGCGAAGGGAACCTCGTGCAGCGGATCCGGAACGGGAACCACATCGCGCCGGGGCCATTCGGCCATCAAAACCGACGTGGCGGCCACGTGATGATTCTTCCGCAGGAAGGTCTGATCAACGGAAAAGAAGTCGAGGAGATGTCCCAGGGCCCCTTCCATTACTGCGGTCGCCCCAGCGGCAGCCGCGCCCATCAGTTCACCGGCAATGTCGGTTATCAGCATGTCCAGCTGACGTTGCCTGTTCGGAGTTGGGGTGGTCATGGCAGCACTTCCAGACGACGAGTGGTTGCTCGAAGAATCGGACGCTGCCACCCACACTTGAGGAATTGCCCCAACCCCATCCCCTCAGAAAGTCACCACCTTCAGCTCATATTCGTCACATCCATAGCCCGTTTTCCCAGTGAGCCGGAGACAACCGTCGACGGAGCCCGGCGCTGACTTATCCCAGTTGGCGCAGGGCCGCTGATGACCCTCGAAGCCAGCACGAAGCTCTCACCAGGGGCAATACCAAGGTCAGCCCATGCCGTTCGACTCAATGCAAACAGACTTTCCGCCCGATCATGACGTATCACCTCGGCCAGTTCCTCTTCTGAATGGGCGTAGCCGAATACCGGGCTCATCGGGTGTAGACCGAGGCCGAGACGGGTGGCTTCCAACCAGGTTCGCTGCAGTGCAACCCCACCTCTGACGTAGTCGACCTGACTGTTTCCGGAGATGACAACAACGAGCAGGCCGCTACTACAACGGAACCGCTTGCGAGTGTCGTCGCCCAGCCGGGCGCCACCATCCCACCGCTCCAGCTGGGCCAACACCTCGGGTCGGCGCAGAACGGCGAGCTTGGCCAGATCAGCGGGTGAGAACTCAAACGTCCGCTCGTCAATCCCCTCCTCCAAGGGGTCGATGCCCGCCCTTCGCAGTTCGCTCATCATCTCCCGATGAAGCCGTGGGCTGAGCATCCGGGCCCGGTCGGCCTCGGCCCACAGGTCACTCAGATCGCCAAGGTCGGCGGGCGCCACGTAGCTGATTCGACCGCCACCCGCCTCGGCCGCAGCCTGCAGGGCCGCCACCTGATCAGGCGACAGCGACGCGGCCGGCCCGTAGTGACGGTTTGAGATGCGTTTGGTGATCAGGGGAGCCAGCCGGGCCCATTCCTCGTTGTCGGACTGGCCAAACACCACCCGGCCCGCCAGGTCCGGTCGGTCGAGGTCGAGGACCACCTCAGGGGCTCCTGAGCCCGAGGATCGGGAATGGGAGGCGGCCACGATGGCGGCGTTGGCCAAGGCCGCCCCGCAGGCCACGGCCGAGCCCCGAAGCCCGATATCCATGCCAACGGCGGGGTTGGGGGCGATGGTTACCGAGAACGCCGTTTCGCCCAACTCAAAGCACCACGGCTGCATGTTGCCCCCCGAAGGGGCAAGACCTGCTGCCTCGACGATTGCCTCGGCAAAGCTGGGCGGCAGCGGGGTGCGGGCCGTTGGCGCCGGCTCGACCCGGGTGGGCCGCTGATCGACCGGTTGAGCCAGGCCGTCGAGGGTGGCGTCGAGGTCGAGACGGGTCCGCCCCGACCTCAAACTGGCTCCGTCGGTGAACAGACGCCGCAGGGCGGCGGCGGCGAGGCTCGAACCGAGGGCCACATCGGAGGCCAGTTGGGGCCAGGTCCGGGTGGTTTGGTCAATCTCGATCATGGATGCCGCCATCGGGGCCGACAGTTTGTCGGCTTCGAGGATGGCCAGCACATGGGGGACCTTGTCGTCAGTTTCGAGATCACGCAGCTCGGCGACATCGAGGTTGCCGACGAGGCCGTGGAACGGCTCACGGTCGGGTTCAAGGTCGAAACGTTCCACATCGAGCAGACCCCGATCGGACGTCTCCATGATCACCGGGATCCGACCCTCGGCAGCCCTGGTACGGACCAGAAGCTTGATGTCAATGGAGTCGCATTCCTCGACCACGGCATCGAGGCCCTCCAGGAAGCTGTCGATATTGTCGTCGCTGACACCCTCGTCAAACAGCGACACCGGGATATAGGGGTCAAGTTCGGCGATCCGACGGGCCACCGTGTGGGTCTTGGGTTGCCCCAATTCGACGATCGAAGCGGCGAGGCGATTCAGGTTGGTGGCCGCCAACCGGTCATGGTCGGCCAACCTCAGACGACCACACAAGGCCTCCTGGGTCACCGTGTAGGCGGCGGCCGAACCAACGCTGAGACCAACAACACCAACCGTTCTGGCCCGCATGGCGGTGAGTTCCCTGTCGAGCAGCTTGTGACGATTGCGGTCGGTCCGAAGCCGCCAGAAGGCGTTGGGGCCAGGCAGACGCAGAGCGAGCCCGCGCCACGGCAGATGGATCCAGTGTGCAGGCTCGGTCCGGACCTCGGCCTCGATCGGGGGCAGCAGGTCCTCCAGCTCCTGGTTGCAGCGTTGCTCGTTGTCGACCGATCGGATCCCGCCGGCGGCCAGTTCACGCACGCGGTCATCAAAGTCGAACAGCAACTCGGGATGCCATTGGGTCGAATCGTCCGGCAAGGGCGAGAGCCGGCCCCGTGCGGGGGTCAGATAACGTCGGTCGGCGTCGATCAGCACCCGTTGACCGGCATCGACCCGACCCTGATGGCCGACACCCCACAGCACCGCAACCGACTGGTAGGCCTCCGTGGGGTAGGTGACGGGAGCAACCCGCCCGATGCGTTCCGCCCCGGTGGTTCGCCAGCGGTTCTCAGCATGGGTGGCACTGATGCAGAACGCCTGGGGGACATCAAGCCACCAGATCGAGTGCTGCATACAACGGCCGAGGACCTGCCCGGCCCCGGGACGGTCGGGCACGGTCCATGCCCCTTTGAACTCGATCAGCCCCTGTTCGGCGGCGCGGCCGATCTCAAGAACCAGACGATCATGATCGACGCTGCCGATCATCTCGTTCACCCCGGCGTAGTCGAGGGCACGGGAGAACGGCCCCTCGACCCGAAGGCCACCAACCAGGCGACCATCAACATCGTGCAACAGCCAGAACAACTGGCAGCCGTCGCGTTCAAGCCGGTTGCGGTCGACGATGTGCGCGACCCCCCATCCGGCGTAGGTGTCCAGGAGACCATCGAGGTAGGCGGACCAGGCCCGCCGGTCGTCCTGGGGGCGATGAAGACTGGCGAAGACACCGGCATCACGAGCCCAGAAGGTCGATAATGCCCCGCGGAGCGATTCGTGCACGGAATACCTCTTTCATGCGGCGATAGGCGCACCAGACGGCGGCCCAGGATGCAGCAGAGACCTTCCCGCCCATACATCCCTCAATGCACCCAGAGGTAACTATACCCAGGCATAAACACAAGCGCGAAACAGAGCATACAACAACATATAGGTTGCTGTATGTCCCTGCCGCTACCAGGATCTAGGAGTAGAGGGCCTCGATCTCGGTTTCATAGTGGGCGTGGATGCCCCGGCGCTTGAGCTTCGAGGTGGGGGTGAGCAAATCGGTGTCCGGCAGCCACTCCTCCCCCAGCACCTTGACCTTCTTGACCCGCTCGGCGTTGTTGAACCCAGCCATGGCATCGGCCAGGCCAGATTCGATCTCCGCCACCACCGTGGGGTTCTCGGCCAACTCCTGCAACGTGGCCCCTCCGAGACCGTTGCGGGACGCCCACTGGGGAGCGACGTCGGGATCAAGCACCACCAGGGCCGAGACGAAGGGGCGGCGGTCGCCAATGGCGATGGCCTGACCAACAAGGGGGATCATCTTGAGGGCCGCTTCCAGGTTGGCGGGTGAAAGATTCTTGCCGCCCGCGGTGACGATCAACTCCTTCTTGCGATCAACGATCGTGAGGTAGCCATCGTCGTCAATCTCGCCGATGTCGCCGGAGCGGAACCAGCCATCGTCATCAAGCACCTCGGCGGTCTTCTCCGCATGGTTCAGGTAGCCCCGGAACACGTTCCCACCCCGGCACATTACCTCGCCGTCGCCATCAAGCTTTATCTCGATGCCGGGGCATGCGGGCCCGACCGACCCCGGCTTGACCTGGTAGGGCGCCCACGTCATGGGGCCGGTGGTCTCCGACAGGCCGTAGATCTCCGAGAGGGGAACGCCGATGGTCCGGAACCAGGCCAGCAGTTCGGCCGGGATCGGGGCCGCCCCAGTAATGGCGACGACCAACTGGTCGAGCCCGACCAGACCACGGATGGTCGAGAACGCAACGGCGTCGAGGAACTCGTAGGTCTCGATCTCCTCGGGGGTAGCGGTGCCCCAGGTCATCTTCTCCGCAATGGGGGCGGCGGCCTCAACGGCCTCGGCCACCGCCTTCTCCTTCTCCGGGTCGGCGGCGAGGGCAGCCTGCACCCCGGAGTAGATCTTCTCCCACACCCGCGGCACACCGAACATCAGGTGGGGGTGAACCTCACCGGCGTAGACGGCGAACTGGGTGGGGTCGGGGCAGGTGGTCACCTCGAGCCCGAACGTCAGCATCTGATAGTGGCTGACCATGCGCTCGGCGATGTGGGCCATGGGCAGGTAACTGACCAGTCGTTTGCCCGCCAGGTCGTCGATCCCCAGCGAGGCGTTGAGACATTCCAACGTCCAAGCGACGTTGCGATGGTCGATCATGACCCCCTTGGACGGTCCGGTCGTTCCCGAGGTGTAGATCAAGGTGGCGAGATCGTCGGGCTTGGCCGTCTCGGCCGCCTCGTCGAGATCGAGTGGATCGCTGGCCAGCAACTCGGCGTAGCTCAGATCGCCCAGTGCTTCACTACCGGCATCGCTGACGACCAACCCGACCTTCTCTACCGAAGGTATGGCGGGCAGCACCTTGGCCAGGCTCTCGTAGAAGCCGGCGTCTTCGACCATGACCAGCTTGGCGCCGGCGTCATTGGCCAGAAACTCGATCTGCTCGGGTGACGAGCTGTTGTAGATTGACACCGGGGTGGCCCCCAGGAACAGAGCGGCAACATCGAGAACGTGGAACTCGGGCCGGTTGCGGATCATCAGCAGAACCCGGTCGCCGGGGCCGATCCCGTGGTACCGCAGACCAGCGGCAACCCGGGCCACCTGATCGCCGAACTGGGCGAAGGTCGTCTCATGCCAGGCGTCGCCATCATCCTTCCAACGCAAGGCAACCAGATCACCGTGTTCGGCGATCGTCTTCAGGGAAAGTTTGGGGACCGTTTGCCCCTCAATCTTGGTGTCGATTTCTGCCTTTGTGTTCATTGCACTCCTCGATCTGCGCCTTCTCGGAACCTGAGCAGGATACCTGCCGCCATCAGGCCACCGGCCCCGCATCGCCGGAACGGGACCGCTACTGCCCGGGTTTCAAACTGAAGGCGGCGGCATCGTCGCCCAGTGCTTGAGCTTGTGGACGGAGTAACGTTCAGGGGTAGACGTGAACGACCGGAACTGGCGGTGTCATGACCGACTTCGAACCCACAACCGATCTACCGGAACGAATCGACGACGATGATCGGCCGGTTGCATCATCGGCCCGCTCACGCGATGCCGCCATTCAAGCTCGACGCAAACGCATCGTGCAGTTGCTCGTCGTCGCTGCCGCCATTGCCCTGCTCATAAGTGGCCAACCGGCGCTGCGGGTTCTGGTGGCGTTGACCCTGGGTTACCTCATCTTCACCGCGGGGATTGCGGTCCTTGGCGCCTTCGCCCGTCCGGTCCCCGAAGCGCCTCCCCCCGGGGAACTGCGGCGGGTAAAACTGACCTACCGTTGTGACACCTGCGGCGCCGAGCTACGAATGACGTTGGCCAACGATCGTCTTCCACAGGCTCCCCGTCACTGCCTCGATGAGATGGAACTGACAACGGCCACTGAGGACCTCTAGCTTCAAGATCCAACGAGATCGGGCCGGTCTCTCAATGAACGGGCCACGTTGGGGATTATCCACAGCGAACCGAGGATCTCGTTGTCAGAGCAGGGAAGCCCATTCCACAGCCTGTGGACAATGCTGTGTCAAGTTACCGGAGTGTCCCCTTGGCAACAATCAACGGGCAGGATGCCGCTACTTGTGGTGACATTACCCAGAACGCGCCCCACAGCCTGTGGATAACTTGTAGATTTCATCAAGCTGGCCGCTCGATGGCGGTTAGCAGCGCTGGCTAGCGGTACTGGGTGGCGGCGACGATGCCGGCCAGGATCAAACCCAGGCCACCGAGCAGGTACCAGTTGGAGGGGGCTCCAAAACCGATGACCACATAGTTGAGCATGATGACGAGCAACCCGACGCCCATGAGCAGGAACATCATGATCGGTACAAGGTTGGGGAAACGACCGCCAACCTTGACGGGCTCACGGCTGACCCGAGCCGAATCTTCCGGCTTGCGAGTCACCCGACCTGACTTCGTCTTGTCCTGTCGCACCACGCCGTCACTGTAGCGGGTGCGAAACCCGCCCCCCAGTCGTTGTCCAACCGGTAGTCTCCCCTCGTGAAACCGCGACTGCTGGTCATCGACAACTACGATTCCTTCGTCTACATCCTGGTTCAGTACCTGGGCGAGCTGGGAGTGGAGCCGATCGTGGTCCGCAACGACGCCAAGACCGTCGACGAACTGGTTGAACTCGATCCCGATGGGGTCCTGGTTTCTCCCGGGCCGGGAACCCCCGACGATGCCGGGGTGTCGCTCGCCGCCATTGAACGGTTCGCCGGTCATCGACCGGTATTCGGGGTCTGCCTTGGACACCAGTGCATCGGACAGCTTTATGGCGGCGAAGTCGTACGCGCTCCCGAACTCATGCACGGCAAAACCTCGGTCATCAGCCACGACGGGGCCGGGGTGTTCACCGACCTGCCTCAGCCGCTGGAGGCGACGAGATACCACTCGTTGATCGTGGAGCGGGACTCACTACCCGACTCGCTGGCGATAACGGCCGAAACCTCTTCGGGCCTGATCATGGGTCTACGCCACCGCCAACACGATGTCGAAGGAGTCCAGTTCCACCCGGAGTCGATCCTGTCGGTCGGTGGTATGGACCTGCTCGCCAACTTCGCCCGCCGGGCGGGACTCAGCACCACCCCTTGACGGACAGGAACCGCAGCGTCAGTCGCCGTTGTCGTCGTTGTCGCCGTTGCCGTTGTTGTTCGGAACGCCGACGTGGATCTGCACCACGGTGCCGGTGGCCTCCAACGACAGGGCTTCCGGGGTCTGGGAAATGACCCGTCCCACCTGACCCGAGTTGGGATCGACGGGAACCGGAACCATTTCAGGAACAAACCCTCGCTCCCGAAGCTGCTGATCGGCCGCCTGCTGGGTCAGACCGGCCACTGCCGGCACCGGGCCACTGTTTGGTCCGTTGGACACCACCACGGTCACCTGGGCCGTGAGATCAATCTGACTGCCGGGAGCAGGCTCGACCCGGATGACCGAGCTATCAGGCACGGAGGCATGGGCCTCGAACACGATGTTTACGTTGGAGAACCGCTGCTGCACCAACTGGTTACTGGCGTCGGCCAGGGTCAGGTTGGCCAACTCCGGAACCTGGGCCTGGGCCGGACCGGTGGAGACGGTGATGGTGATCTCGGATCCGACATTCACCATCTGGCCCGCCACCAGCGACTGGTTGATCACACGGTCATTCTCCACCACATCGTCGGCCACCCGGTCGACCGACACCGTCAAACCAAAGTTGGTCAATTGGGTGTTGGCTTCCTCCCGGGTCAGGTCGATCACACTCGGCACTTCGACCTGTTGAGCGGCGGCAACGATGAAGATCTTGACCACGCTCTCCGGTGCCACTTCGGTCCGCGCCACCGGATCCTGGGCGAACACGGTGCCCGGTTCAAACTCGCTGTTGTCGGCGAATTCCTCGGCCACGGTGAAACCGGCGTCGCCAAGCCGATTGACCGCCGACCGCTGCGACTCGCCGACCACGGAGGGAACGGCGTTGGTGGCCACCTCGTTCTCTTCTTCGGTCGGGGTCCCACCAATCTGGTTGGCGATGAAGACAACAAGGCCGATCATCAGCAGCAGGAGCGCGGCCAGCATGATGACGAAGATGCCGGTTCGGCTTGGTGGCTCGTAGTACTCCTCGACCGGTTCGATCTGGCGAACCGCCGCCGAGGCGGGAACGGCCCGTGTGGTGTCGATAACGGCCCGGGCTGATCCGGTGTCGGGTGGGCGGGGAGCCACGCCGTTGCCATGGGCCTGAGGCGCATGGGGCTGGGGAGAGTGGGAAGAGTGGGACACGGCCATGGCCGTGGTGGGGGCGATACCAACGGGAGGGGCCGTCACCGGCCGCACGGCGGCAACCGGATGCCCTTCACGGAAACGACGGAGGTCGGCCCGCACGTCCTCAGCCGCCGGATAACGCTGCTCGGGGTTCTTGGCCAGCAGGCGGGAGATGATCGCCTCCAACGCCGGCGGTACCGAGGGGTTGAGCTGGGTAACGAGCGGCGGTTGCTCCTGGACGTGCTTGTAGGCGATCGAGACCGGCGACGCACCACTGAACGGTGGCTCCCCGGTGAGCATCTCGAACAGCACGACACCGAGGGAGTAGAGATCGCTGCGGGGGTCGACCGGCTTGCCCTGGGCCTGCTCGGGCGAGAAGTAGCTGGCGGTCCCCATGACCGAACCGGTCTGGGTCAACTCGTCGTCGTCTCCACCGAAGGCCCGGGCGATACCGAAGTCGGTCACCTTCACCTGGCCCGAGGGGGTGATCATGATGTTGCCGGGCTTGACGTCGCGGTGCACGGTGCCATTGCGGTGGGCGAACCCGAGGGCGGCAGCAACGTCGGTTGCGACCTCAACGGCCCGATCGGGGTAGAGGTGGCCCTCGGCCGCCAGCACGTCGGCCAGGCTTCGGCCCTCGACGTACTCCATCACGATGAAGTAGGTGTCGTCGTGGGTACCCCAGTCGTAGACCGAGACCACGCTGGGGTGGTTGAGATTGGCAGCGGCCTGCGCCTCCCGCCGGAAGCGGGCAACGAAGGAGGGTTCGGCCGCGTACTGGGGGAACAGCACCTTCACTGCCACAGGGCGGTCAAGAAGCTGGTCGCGGGCTAGGAATACATCGGCCATACCGCCGCGGGCGATACGGCGATGGAGTTCGTAACGACCGCTGAGTACAGGCCGCGCGGTGGAGGCATCAGTCACAACAGGGTCAATGTTACTAAAGGGCGCACGGCGCGCGTCGCCACTCTGCTTTTCTATCCCGATGTGTCACTGAAATAGGTGGTGAAAAGTTCCCGGGCGATGGGCCCGGCGACACGGCCACCGGTCTGGTCTCCGTCGGCCTGTTCGCCCTCGACCAGCACGGCAACGGCGATCTCAAACTCCTCACCGGGGCGGCCTGCAAACCCGACGATCCAGGCGTGGGACTTCGGGGGATCGCCGCCGATCTGGGCCGTTCCCGTCTTCACTCCGACCACCAGGCCCTCAACGGTGGCCGCCGTGCCGCTCCCCCGCTGACCGGCCTCGATCAGGGCCTGCTGCAGGATGCGGGCGTTCTCCTCTCGCATCGTGCTCCGCCACGGCTCGGGCTCAATTCGGTCGACGACCTGGCCGTTGGCGTCGATCACCTCGGCCATGACATGGGGGGATGGGACAATGCCGTTGTTGGCAACACCGGCGATCATCAGCGCCATCTGCAACGGCGTGGCGGCCACGTTGTTCTGGCCGATGGCGGTCTGGGCCAGGAGCGGGGTGTCCTCGAACAGACCCGCCGGACTGACCTCCGACGGTGATTGCAGCTGCGCCCCGTAGTCGGTGGGGTACACACTCGACACCCCGCCAACCAGATCGAACGGGGGTACGGAGTTGAACCCCGCCGCCTCGGCCTGGTTGACCATGATAAACGGGCCGAGGGTTTCGGCCGCCAGTTGGGCGAAGGGGGCGTTGCACGATCGGACCAGCAGTTCAACCAGGTTGCCGCCGCACTCGCGGCCGCCAAAGTTGCTGATGGCATGGGTGGTCAGGGGTGAGGTGTAGGACGTTGTGGCCTCAAAAACCGGCTCGTCCAGGGTGGCATGCCCCGACTCCAGCGCGGCGGCGGCCGTGATCACCTTGAACGTCGAACCGGGCGGCTTGATGTCGCGGAAGGCCCGGGCCCGCAGCGGGTTACCCTCGGTCTCCAGCAGGGCGGAATAGGCCTCGTTGCTCTCGGCGCTGTTGATGTTGGCCACCGTGTTGGGATCGAACGACGGCCAACTCCACATGGCCAGCACCGCCCCGGTACGGGGATCGAGAGCCACCACCGAACCTGGCCGCTCTCCCAGTTGCTGCTTCGCCACCTGTTGCAGATCGTGGCGGAGGGTCAGAATCACACTGCCGGGATCGGAGTTTGGGTTGAGCACGTTGGTGAGCTCGGCGATCTCCTGACCGGCGGTACGGCCGACGATCTCATCGTCGTAGCTACGTTCGGCCCCTTCAGCCCCGACGGTGAAGGAGACGTAGCCCGCGGTGTGGGCGTACAGATCGTTGTGCGGGTAGGCGCGTTGCCACCGGAACGGGCCGTCGTCGACGAGCACCGAGACAGCAACCTCAACACCATCGCTGGTCAGGATTCGGGCCCGCTCCTGATCGAAGTCGCGTTGGGCGGCCCGGGTGTTGGCCGGGTTGTTCTCCAGCGCCTCGGCGTCGAACAGCTGCACCCGGTTCAACTGGGCGAACAACAGGGTGAAGCATCCCAGCAACACCACCATGACATGACGCAGCGGCCCGTTCACCCGATCACCCCCGACCGACCGGAGCCGCTTGACCCGCCCGTGCGGTTGAATCCGAGATACGAACCAGGATGGCGAGCACGATGTAGTTCGAGATCAACGACGACCCCCCGTAGGAGACGAAGGGCAGGGTCACGCCGGTCAGGGGCAGGACCCTGAGCACCCCACCGATGATGATGAAGGCCTGGAAGCCGAGCAGGGCCGTCAACCCGGCGGCCAGCAGTTTCTCGAACCCGCCAGGGGCCGACGACGCCACCCGGAACCCCGAACTGACGAAGAACATGAAGGCCGCCAGCACCGCTGTCGCTCCCAACAGACCCAGTTCCTCACCAATGGCGGCGAAGATCATGTCGGTGGCGGCAAAGGGCACCTTCCACGGTAGGCCCGAGCCAAGGCCGGTACCGGTGAGACCACCGTCGGCCAGGGAGAATGAGGCCTCAACGATCTGGAAGCCCTTGTCCTTGGGGTCGTCGAAGGGGCTGATCCAGATATCCACCCGGCGCTGCACGTGGTCGAACGAGCGCCACGAGAAATAGGAGCCTGCGCTGAACAACAACAGACCGCTTACGACGTAGGCGGCACGGGAGGTGGCGATGTAGATCATCACCAGGAACAGGGTGAAGAACAGCAGCGACGAGCCGAGGTCGCGCTGGAGCACCATCACCATCAGGGCAACCCCGAGCGCCAACAGCAGGGGCCCGAAGTGTTTGAAGTCGGGGATGTTGAGCGGCCCGACCTTGCGGTTGCTGATGGCCAGCAACTCCCGCTTGTCGACCAGGAAACCAGCCAGGAAACCAGCCAGCACGATTTTGGCAAACTCGCCGGGCTGGATGGAGAAGCCTCTCACCGCGATCCAGATCTGGGCCCCGTTGATGTTGCGACCCAACCCCGGGATCAGGGGCAGCATCAGCAGCCCCACGCCGGCCAGGGCCAGGGTGTAGCGGTAGTTGGCCACCCACGCCAGGTCGGGGACGAGCAGCAATACGGCGCTGAAGGCCCCGACGCCAATGAAAGTCCATGCCGACTGGCTGCTGGCCAGGGAGGGGTCGAGGCGGGCGATGACCACATAGCCCAGCCCGTTCAACAACGCCGCCAGGGGGAACAACAGCCCGTCGGCGTTGGGTGCGGCGTAGCGAATCACCAGGTGTGCCCCGAGGAGGAGCACCACCAGGATGCCCAGGAACACCGCGACGTTGGCCCCCACATTTGGGGTATCGACCAGTTGCAGCGAGACATAGGCCACGACGATGACCATGGTGCCGAGCACCAGAAGACTCAGCTCCAGATTGCGAGGCCGCACCGATCAGTTCTCGACGGTGCTTGTGGTGGCCTCATCAGCGTCTTTGACCGTGCTGTCGGTCGGCGGCGTTTCCTCGAGCGGCTTCTGCTCGGGTTCATCGGCACCCGACTGCTGCTGCTGCTCCTCGTCGGCACCTTCAACAAGATCTTCCACCGCCTCGGCATCAACTACGGCTTCGGCATCGACCGCAGGCTGGCTTTCATCGGCCGCCGGGGTCTCGCCGGGGGTGGCGGTCGCCTCGATGAGGTCATCGTGGAAGTCCTTGGCTCCATCACCGAAGCTGAATATCGGGCCCCCGTTGATCCGCTCGGTCACCGCGTTCAGCGCCTCATCATCAAGCCCACCGAGGGCGACAGTGCCGAGACCTTCGTCGGTTTGCTCGTTGACACCGACCAGCGGCCAGTCGCGGCCGCGGTAGAAACTGACCTTCTCCGGCAGTGCGGGATCGACGTACTCGACACCCCACGTCTGTCGGGCGTAGTAGTTGCCGCCCAGAAAGGTGGCGGCAACAACAAAGACCAGGAGCGCAACCCCAAACAGGGAGCGGGAACGCCGACGGGGACGCCCGGGCAACTCGTCCCGTTCCCATTCAAGGGTGTTCTCGTCAGCTTCGCTGAGTGAATCAAGGCGAAGGGCCCGGTCCGGTTGGGCGACATCGATCGCCGGGTCGACCAGGTCGACCCCGCCGCCAAGAACCACCGGGGCAGCGGCTGCAAACAGCTCAGGGGCCACCCCACCCGAGTTGGCCGAGGAATCGGCCGGGTGTTCAGCCGTCAGGTCAACCACGGGCGGTAGCCCGTCCTCGGCCGGGGGAGCGAGAACCAGCGGCACCGGCAAGGTCGCGGGTGAGGCGGTGCTCACATCGCCGCCACCGTCGGCAACCACGTCGACAACGGCAACGGTGATGTTGTCGCGACCGGCACCATCGAGGGCGGCGTTGACCAGGGCCTCGGCCGCCAGGTTTGGCTCGCTGTTCTCGGCCAGGATCTCGCCGATCCGTTCGACGGTGACCTCGTTGAACAAGCCGTCACTGCACAACAGATAGCGATCGCCGAGATGGGTCGAGGAAAGGAAGGAGTCAACCTCGACCTCGGATCCGATACCCAGGGCCCGGGTCAGGATGTTGCGTTGAGGATGGACGAGGGCCTCTTCGGGCGTGAGCCGGTTCTGGCGGACCAGGTCCTCGACCAGGCTGTGGTCGTCGGTGAGCTGTTGCAGTTCCTGATCACGGAAGCGGTAGGCCCGACTGTCGCCGACGTTGACGACGGCCACCTCTTCGGCGTCGGGCATCAGCGTCATGGCGACAAGGGTAGTTCCCATACCACGCAGGTCGGGGTCGGTCGCCTGTTCGAACACGGACCGGTTGGCGTTCTCCACCATGGCGATCAGGGCATCGGCGTCAACGACACCGTTGATGTTGATGAATCCTTCGATGGCGATTCGGGCTGCAGTCTCACCGCCCTGGTGACCACCCATACCGTCGGCGACAGCCGCCACCGAGCCCTCGAAGTGGGCCTGGTCCTGATTCGTCTCTCGAACGTTGCCGACGTTTGATTGGATAGCGCCCCGCAATTCCATCAGCGCAACTCCAGTACGATGCCACCGAGTTGGAGACGGTCTCCGGCTCGGCCCAGCATTTTTGAGGTCACCCGTTGGCGGTTCAAATAGGTGCCGTTGGTCGAGCCGAGGTCTTCGACCGCGACCCCGCCGGGATCAGGGGTGACCCGAACGTGGATCTGGGAAATATAGGTGTCGTCGAGTGTGATGGTGCAGCTTGCGGCCCGACCGATGGTGATTTCACCGTTCACGGGATACTCCCGACCGGCCACTGATTGTGGTTCCAGCAACACCAGCACGGGGATCGACGAGCCGGCTCCGGACTGTGGCTGCGAACCCCGCCTCCGGTCCTTGGATGACCGCCGCGATTGGCCTTGACCCTGGCCCCGACCGGATGGTCCATTGACCACCGGACGTGCGGCCGCCCGCGACCCAGCCCACGTTACCTGGAGGACCCGGAAGAAAAAGAGATACAGCAGAAGTATCAACGACCACCGGAGCAGGGTCAGTAAAGCGTCGGTCACCAGATCGCAGGCTACCGAAAAATGCCGTCCGGCGGGACAATGATCGAGATGCACTCCCCGACCCGTGAACGGGCTCGGCGCTAAACACGCCGAAACCGAAGGCTGATTGCACCAAAGGTCACCTGATCACCGTCGAACAATGGCTGTCGTCCGACCCGCTGGCCGTTGACCTTGCTGCCGTTGGTCGAGCCGAGATCCACCAACTCGTAGTCGTCGCCGACGACATGTAACTCGGCGTGGCGGCGCGAAACGTTTTGGTCGTTGATCATGATGGTGGAGCCGGCCAGACGGCCGATCGTCGACACCCCGCCTGCGATGGGGTACCGCCCACCATCGGGCCCTTCCAGCCAGGCGTTCGACTCGTCGACGGGAACGTGCTCGTCGTAGAGCGACTCGACCCGCAGCAGGCCCACCTTGACCGCCTGGTCCTCGATCAACTCAACCGACACCTGGCCAAGAAACGTCATCCCCTGGGCTTTGGCGTGCTCGCGCACGGCGGATTGCAGTTCGTTGACCATCGACTGCTGGATCTGGGCGAAGTTCTGATAATCCTCGGGCGACACCCGAACCATGAACCGGTTGACGGCCAGGGTTCGCCCCCGGACATCGAGCTTGCGGTTCGAGTCGACCTCCCGTATCAATCGTCGGCCCAGTTCAACTGGTTGTAGCCCGCTCTTGAAGGCGCGGGCAAAGATGCCCTCCACGAGCCGTTCCAGGCGGTCCTCAAAGTTACGCAAGACCAACGCAGTCCTCGCCTATCACCTAGGTGTGCAGGCTCAAGCATGCCACGAACTGGCCCCAGGTTGCGCTCAGCATCAAGTGAGAAACCGGTGCTGCTCGGTCTCGGGCCGGGTAGCATCGCCAAACACCACTGGCGCGAGTGGCGGAATTGGCAGACGCGCAGGATTCAGGTTCCTGTGTCCGAAAGGACGTGAGGGTTCAAGTCCCTCCTCGCGCACAACACCCATCCTCTGATCGGGCGCACCCTGAGCGGGCGCAGCGGTCAGTGAATCAGGGTGATCGGTTCAACGCAGGATCGAATGCGAACCCCGATGGTTGTCTCGTCGACGATCAGGGGTCGGGGCCCCTGGGCCGAGGCGACAACATCACGGAGTTCGCCACCACGGAACGACACGACCTGTTCCCACAGGCAATCGTCGGGGACCACCCAGATCCCGGGGGCGAGATCACCCGCGGCGTAATCACCGTCGGCGGCGGGGGCAGTCGGATCGGGACGGGGCTCCCAGGGCTGCCACGGCGAACAGGTCGACGACGATACGAACCAGTCGGGCTCCACGTCGTCGATGACGACCAGGAGTCGACCGGACTGGAGGAAGTCCTCCCCGATCACCCGAGCCTGGCCATCGATCATCATTCGCCACAGCTCGAAGTTGCAGGGCCCACCGGTGGCTTCCGCCATGTAGAGGCCGGGGGCAATCTCACCCTGTTCGTGGCGGAAGGCCGGGCGCAGAAGGCCCGAGTGCCAGGCGGTATCGGCCGCCAGGGGGCCGAGGGGCGCCATGTCCCCGACGGCGATCGCCGAGGTGATCACACGTCTCGACCCGACGACCTGATAAACACCGGGCGAAGAATCAGCGGCCACGGCCCGGGCCCGCTCGTCGGCGAAGGCCAGGTCGCCGCCCGTGAGCTCATCACCCTCGTCGCCAGTCGTGGCGGCGCCGGCGGTGAGGTCGAACGCACGGTCGCTGCGGGCAACCCGGGCCGTCCCCGTGCGTGACGACGACGGTTGCGAGGCTGAAAGGTTGTCGGTGGCCGCCCCGCCCGAGGCCCGTGGGCCAACCGACGGCGACCGTTCCGAAGGCAGCCGTCTCGATCGCTGGGTGGTCGGGTCGTCGCTCGACTCGACGGCGACCTCAGGGGCCGAGGGAGCCGCCAACACCGCGTAGTTCACCGCGGTGTAGATCGACCACAACAAGAACCCGATACCCAACAGTCGCGCCATGGTTTCGCGATCGGAGCCGGACACGACCCCATTAGCCGCCGGTGGACAGATTGGGCCCAATGGACCACCCAGTCCGGGGCCACGAATGCCGACAAGGGCCCGAATCCGACCCGCGCCCCAAAAGGGGGTGTAGGTGTCTCTTGACGATCGGCGGCGAGATCGTGGCATTCATTCAAGACATACCGCACCGGAGACCGCGAGAGGGGTACCGTCACCCACAATGAGCACCAAATCTGAATCCGACCTTCCGGCCAGCGCCAGGCGCGTCGTCGACGCTGCCTCGTCCCACGGCCTGAACATCGAGGTCAGGGACTTTCCCGACGGCACCAGAACAGCGGCCGACGCCGCAAACGCGGTTGGCTGTTCGGTCGACCAGATCGTGAAGTCGATGATCTTCGACGCCGACGGAGAGATTGTCCTGGCCCTCACCAGCGGGGTAAACCAGGTCGATCCCTCGGCCCTGGCCGGCGCGGCCGGAAGTGACCGTTGTGGCCGGGCCGACCCCGACCAGGTCCGGGCCACCACGGGCTACGCCATAGGCGGTGTCCCCCCGTTCGGGCACGAGATGCCCGTGCGGACCTGGATCGATCCACACCTGCTGGGCTTCGACCAGGTGTGGGCGGCGGCAGGCACGCCCCGTCACGTATTCGCCATCTCCCCCCAGGCCCTGGTGGCGGCCACCGGCGCCGAACAGGCGGCCTTCACCGTTGACGGCTCGTGACGGCCTACGAGCACGACGAGCGCGACGAGGTCGGGGTCAGGCCCCATCCCGAGCCATGGCCCGAGGGGGAACAGTTCGACCCCGAGCTGCTGGCCAACGGAGATCGTCGCAACGTCATCGACTGCTACCGCTACTGGTCGGTGGAGGCCATCCGGGCCGACCTCGACCTTCGACGACACCCGTTCCACGTCATCATCGAGAACTGGCAGCACGATCTCAACATCGGCACCGTGGTCCGCACCGCCAACGCCTTCATGGCGGCCGAGATCCATATCGTCGGACGGCGGCGCTGGAACCGACGGGGGGCCATGGTTACCGACCGGTACCAGCATCTGCGTCATCATCCCGACCCTGAGGCCCTGGTGGGCTGGGCCGCCGAACACGCCCTGCCCCTGATCGGGATCGACAACCTGCCCGGCTCGGTACCGCTCGGCTCCAGCCCCCTGCCCCTGCGCTGCGGGCTGGTGTTCGGGCAGGAAGGTCCGGGGTTGTCGGAGGTCATGCGCCCGGTGTTGCGGGAGTGCCGGTCGATCCCCCAGTACGGCTCAACCCGGTCGATCAACGCCGGGGTGGCGGCGGGGATCGCCATGCACGCCTGGATCGTTCAGCACGGCGGCCCAGGGCTCACGAGAGCACCCTGAACTCGATCCTGCGGTTGATCCGCCGCTTGGAGTCGGTGTCGTCGGGGTTGACGGCCAGGCGGGCCTCACCGAAGCCCTGAGCCAGTAGTTCGTTGGTCACCCCGCGGGCTTCGAGGGCCTTCTGCACCTGATCGGCCCGGATCTGGCTCCAGACCTGATTGAGGTGATCGTCACCGCTGCTGTCGGTGTGGCCCCCGATGAGGATGACGGCGTCGGGCTCGTTGTCGAGCAGATCGGCCACGGCGTCGAGGATGGCCACCGACGACGGGAGCAGGATGGCGGCACCTGATTCGAACTCGAGGGCGTCCAGCTCACCAAGGGCGGTTTCCAGTGGGCCGGGTTCGACGAGAGCCAACCCGTTGAGGTTGGACAACTCAATGCCGACGATGCCGGAGAAGCCCGCATCCAGCAACTTGAACAGCACGGGGTCGGTCAGTTCACCGTCAACCCCGGCCAGCAGTGGCGATTCGATCTCGTCGTTGACGGTCAGGTTGTCGGTGACGAGTTCCTCGGGGTAGATGTCGTTGGCCCGGGCCAGCAACTCGTCGGCCAGGGCCTGATTGGGCACTATCCCTTCGAGCACGATGGCCTCCGGCCCAACGTTGATCGTGACATCCTCCGGTCGACCACCGGCGTCGACTGCGTCGTCTCTGTCGACGTCGGGAGCGTTGTCCGAGGATGTCGGCACCGAGGATGTCGGCACCGAGGATGTCGGCACCAAGGATGTCGGCACCGAGGATGTCGGCACCGAGGATGTCGGCACCGGGGATGTCGGTGCGGCAGGGGCGTGCTCCATGACCTGGTTGGCGTCGGGCTGACGAAAGCGGCCCTGGACCAGGATCAGCGCCACGGTGGCCAGGCCGAGGGCGATCACCAGGAGGGCGCCCAACTCGCTGGGCTGGGTCGGGGCCCGCCGTCGCCGCCCGGGCCGCGGTGGCCGCCGACGGCCGCCTCCATTGCGGGATGATTCAACATCGTCCGACAAGGATTCATCGGGCTGCGCGTCTACCGGTTGATCAACCATGTGTTCGACCTCAACCCGCTGCGCCGCCCAGTCTGGCAGATCCAGGGGGGCAATCAGGGTGACGGTCGACGAAATCGCACCCGTTCGGCCGAAGCGGCGGCTCGACGACTGAGGCCACGCCGAAGCAACTGCTCCAGGGCCAGAGCCCCGGCCAACACCAACGCCAAGATGACGACCCACCTGATGATGCGATCGATGATGGGAGGTAGGGCCCGCGTCGGGGTGACCAACAACTCGGCGCTGAAGGCCTCAACCGCTGCCTCCGGTGTCGATTTTGATCGCGCCGCGGCCAACGCCCGGAACTGGGCCGCTTCGAGTTCATCGATCACGTGGGCTTCGAGGCCACCCTCGGTCGGAAAGACAATGGCGGCGTCGGCATCGCTGGCCTCCTGCAGGCGCCGGGCGAAGGCGGCGGCGGTCGGCTGGGGGTCGATGGGGGCGGCGACCACCAGGCGCAGACCGCGGGCCTGGGCCTGACGGATGGCCGTACCCATCTGCTCTTCGTCAAAATCCTCACGACCGGGGGCCACGAAGATCCCGTCGATGGCAAGCTCGACCGCCACCTCGGTCGGCGACTCGGCACCGGCGGGGGCAGCGATGGCAGGGACGGTGGCGAAGATGGCGGCGGCCACCACGGCCAGGATCAATCCCGACCGAATGGCAGATCTGGTGGGCTCAGCCGAGGAGGAACCTGCGGGTCTTGGCATGTACCTCATCGTAGGCCTTGTAGAACTCGTCGAAGGCCTGCGCCTCGTCGGAGTCCTCGCCCCAGACGTAGACATTCTCGCCGCCGTCATCATCATCGGACAGGATGCTCGTTCCGCCCCCTCGACGCCGTTCGACCGGCTCGTCGCCACTCATCCGGTTCCGGAGTTCGGTCAGTTCATCGATCTCCTGTCGCAAGCCGGCGATCTGCTCCTGCAATACGGCCAGGTCGGTGCCGGTGGTGATGATGTCTCGGTCTTTGACTAGGTGATTCACCATGATCAATCGGCGCGGGACCGTCAACCATTAGGGCCCGGGCCCAATCAGTGGCCGAACATCATCATCCACTGCTCCAGTGAGGTCGGTTTGAAGACCACATTGAGCCGACGGGTGTCACCCATCGACTGCGACGGCTCGGGGGAGTAGAGATGCCCGGGGAACAGAACGGCGTCGTTCGGCACCTTGGCCAGACGGTCGGTCAATGAGCGGTACAGCTCCTCGGGATCGCCGCCGGGGAGGTCGGTCCGGCCGCAGCCGTCGAGGAACAGGGTGTCACCGGCCACCAGGTTGTCGTGCACCAGGAAGCACTGGCTCCCCGGGGTGTGGCCCGGGGTGTGGATCAACTCGATGGCGATCTCCCCCACCTTGACGATGTCGCCCGAATCGTGGGCGGTCAACACATCGGAACCCAGGCCGGTGGTCTTGGTTACGAACTCGACCTCGGGTCGCTGCAGATGCACCGGCACCTCGGCCCGCTCCAGCAGGTCGACCACGCCGTTGACGTTGTGGCCCATCATGGAACCACCGATGTGGTCGGCGTGGTAGTGGGTGCCGAGCACGCCGACGAGACGCATCTCGTCGGCTTCGAGGATGTCGATCAGACCGTCAACGTCGTAGGCCGGATCGACGATGACGGCTTCACCGGCCTGGCGATCACCGATCAGATAGCTGAAGTTCACCATCTGCCGGGCCATCATGTCCGACGTTGCGAAGTCGCGACCGCTCAGGAGTTGTCGGAAATAGAGACGTCCATCATCCATCCATGGACTCTACGTGGGTCGGCTTCGAGTCCTCAACACCGGGACCGCACCCCGGGCCCCGCCCTAGGGTGCCCCACACAGGTCAAGGAACAGACCGTCGAGTCGGGCCTCGGATCGGTTGTAGGACAGGCCGGTGGCCTCATCCCGGACCGAGGCAACGGTGAGATCGCCGCAGAGTTTTCTGGCGACCTCGGTGCGCAGATCGGGCGAGAGTCGATCGATGCCTTCGATGAGAACGACGTTGCCGTCGGCGCTCAGTTTCTCCATGTGGTAGAGGATCGTCGGGGCGTCGCGGTGCAGGTTGTTGGTGGCGATCACGGCCCCCGGGTTGGCCACGTTGAGGGCGATCAGGAACGCTGCGGCGCTGGCGATCACGGCCGAGGTCAACCAGTGGGTACGGGCACCAAGACCCCAGATCCGCGCCGCCAGGAGGAGGAACACCACCCCGATCCACACCGAGAACACCGAGGAGTAGAGCCGCAGCGGGGTGAGGCCGTCGTCGCTGATATACAGGCGCAGTCGGCCGAAGGCAACGACCACGATCACCAGGGTCAACGCCACCGAGACCAGCGATGCCGCCTGCACGGCCCGTCGGCCCCGCTCCAGGTGGCGGGTCGAGACGTCAAGGGCGATCAAGGCAACGGCGGTGATCCCGGCCACCCACAACAGCTGGAAGAAGCCCTGACGGGCGTACTGTTTGACCGTCAGTCCGGCGCTTTCGAGCACCCGTTCCGCCCCGCCCGAGAGGGCAACGATCTGGGCGACCCCGAACGCCGCGAACAACAGGTTCAGGCCAACGAGAACGACCAACGCCTCGACCAGCCCGAGGCGGACCGGCACCTTCGGCTCGTCCCCGGCGTCCAGGTCGCGGCCCCCCAGGCGGAGCAGTACCAGCATGGCCACCCCGCCCAGCCCAAGCAGCACGGCGTGGCCGAACCAGCGTCCAACATCGAAGCTGGCGTCGACCTCAAAATCGAAGAACGAGGCGAACACGGCGTCGGCCGAGGCCAGGAGCACACCCAGCAACACCAACAGCGGCAGGGCGATCAACAGGCCCCGCAGCAACCCGCCTGCGACCCCACTTTGGGTGTGACCATTCTCTTCGGTCCGCTCCCGGGCCCGGTGCCGTCGGGTGGCCAGTTCGAGGACCGAGTCGGGTACCGTCTCGATCGCCAACGCGAGGGCAGTGCCGCCCCGGAGAACGATCCGAATAGGGCTGGTGTCCCACAGCGAGCGACCCCGACTGTGCGCCACGCCGTACCACGTCAACCCGAGCACCCCGATGACATCGAAGGTAACCAGTGCCGGCGCGGTGCGGATCCAGAGAAACACCCCCAGCACGGCGGCCAACCCCACCGCCCCCTGGGCCGACCGGTCCCGCACCCGGCCCGACCCGATGACCGCAGCAGCCACGGCCAGCACGGCGATGGTGCCTGCCAGATTGTTGAACGGAGGTCGCCGCCACGCCAGATCCGCCGCCACCGCACCGACCGCCACGGCGATGAGCAGTCGGTGATCGGTGGGACGGGGCTCGACTTCGCGCCAGCTGACCCGGGGCACCGTCGCCGGACCGCTCCTGTCGGCCCACCTGGACGACTGGAGGGGCGGGGCCGTGACCACGGTGACGGGATCGGGCGGCGGCAGATCCCCGGATTCCGGACCGTTCGACGCTGCTTCACTGTCGTTCATGGCTTGGCGTCCTCCGATGGCCGAATATAGGCCACCCTTGGACACGTTACCGGGCACCGTAATGTCGATCCCGTCAAGCCAAACGCCTAGGGTCACGGTGATGAGCGCTCCGACCAGACCGGCGTCGTGCACTGCGGGGTCCTGCAACCCATGACCGTCGCCGACCGTGTCCTTGACAATCTTCCGTGGCATGCCCTCACCGGGCCCCACGCCCCGTTGGCCCAGGGTTCGGGCAAGGCGCGGCGCTACCCCCGCCCGATGGCGGTCTTCGCCGCCGCCGAGGAGATGAACGACGAGGGCTGGTCGGCCCTGATCGAACTGGTGGGCCCGGGGCGGGCCATCGTGTTGTTCCAGCCTGATATTGGGCCCGCACCGACCGAGTTGAGCGAGATCGGCCGCTACCCATCGTTTCAGATGGTGGCCGCCGATACACCCACCAGCGCCGAACTGGCCGCCTTCGAGGGGGCCGACGAGATCACCGTGCTCGGCGCCAACGATGTCGACGAGATGTTGGCCCTGACCAAGCTGACGGCCCCCGGACCATTCTTCCAGGAGACCTACCGGCTCGGCACCTATCTCGGTATCCGGGAGAACGGCCGCCTCATTGCCATGGCCGGAGAACGACTCCGGGCGGAGGGTGCGGCGGAGATCAGCGCCGTCTGCACCCACCCCGACGCCCAACGACGCGGCCTGGGAGCCCGGTTGACGGCGGCCATGATGGCCGAGATCCGGGGTCGGGGCGACCAGCCGCTACTGCACGTTGCCCGCACCAACCACGGGGCCATTCGAATCTACGAGCAGCTCGGCTTCCGGATTCGGCGGGACATCGTGTCCCTAGCGGTCAGAGTCGGACCAGACGGTGGAACCGGTTGACAGTAACGTCTTGTCGTTGTCAGCTTCGGCCGGTTCAGCGGGGCGTTCGAGACCACTGAGGGCGTGCCTGGCGTCGACGAGATCGACGTCGAGCAGATTGCCGTCGAGCAGATTGCGGTCGAGCAGATTGCCGTCGGCCAATTCCTTCTCGACGAGATCGGCCACCAGGTCATCAAGGTCGGCGGCGGAACCGGGGGTCAGATAGCCCCCGGCGAAGCCGATCAGGGCGGCGACCACCACAACCAGAACCCAAGCCGAGGTGGCCAGGGGCCAGATCCGCAGCGTTGAGCAGGCGGCAGCCACGGCCAGGCCGACCCCGGCCCCGACCGGGGCGAAGGTGGCGGCCCGGGCGAATCGGTTGATCGGAAGCCGACGCTGCGCCATCCGCAGCAGATTCCAACCAAGCCCGGCGGCAGCCAGACCAGCCAGCAGGAGGGTGAATACCCCCATCGTGGCAAATGGACTACCCCGTCCATCGACAATCAGGTCCTGATGACCCAGAGGTTCACGTTCAGTGTTGTAGAGGGAGATGCGTGAGCGCAAGAGACCATGAGCTTGCCCATTCAGATCATAGAAGTCCAGAGGAAACGTGATCGACTTTCGCTCCTGGGGCTGAATAACTTCATGGATCCCCGTGTCATAGGTCAAAAAGACAAGATCGAACATCCGGCCTTCCAATCGCACGTGGGCGATTGTGGCCGGCTCGTCCGACCGGTTGAGCAGGTCCAGTCTGAGTACCGGCGTCTGTCCATGATTCAACTCGATTGGATCTAGGACGCTTGATGACGAGACAGCGCGACCGGCCAGTTCCGCCTCAACCACGATCGTGTCGGAGGTTTCACCCGAACACCCAAGCAGTCCAATGCCACCAACAAGCAGCACCATATAGAGCCAATAGTGACGATATGAATGTGATCTCATTGAATGTTTCGCCATCAGGTATTTGCCCCCTAACATCTTGTGGAGCCAGAACCGTACGCCGATTTCCCGGCAACTACAAGGACGCTCTCCTGTCGAATAGGGCGGAGGCCCGGTGCGAAGAAACCAAAGAACATTTCTGCTTATCTCCATCCTGGTCACGGCAGCTGCCGCGCCACAGTTGGGGCGCGCCCAGGCCGTCGAGAACGGCAGGGCGGCAGCACCTTCGACCACGACCACCTCGACCCCGGCTGCGAAATACGTCGTCGTCCCCGACTTCGATTCCAGTGGCGGGGAGTGGTGGGGCGACAGCCCACCACCGGGCTGGCCGTGGGGACCGTCGACGATTCCGGTCGTTACGAGCCTCCTGCCGCCGACAGTTCTGCCATCAACAGTCCTGCCGTCAACAGTCCTGCCGTCAACAGTCCTGCCACCAACCGCTCCGTCGACCATCACCACCGCTACGAGCGCGACCTCGGCTCCGACCAGGAAGCCCGCCATTACCATCACGGCCACGGTGCCCACCAGCAGCCCGATCACGAGCGTGAGTACAACTGAGCCCGAGCCGCCGACAACGGCCAAACCGCTGACCCTTCCCACGCCGGCACCCACCACCACCGACTCCCAGCCCAAGCAAACAACCAAGGCAACGACCAAGGCGGCGAGGACCTACAAGCCTCCCACAACGGCCAAACCCACCACCACCGCCAAACCCACCACCACCGCCAAACCCACCACCACCGCCAAACCCACCACCACCGCCAAACCCACCACCACCGCCAAACCCACCACTACCGCCGAGCCGACCACGACAGCCGCCCCGACCACCGCCGAGCCGACCAAGACGATCCAACCGGCCACGGCCACGGCCACACCAGCCACGACGGTGCCGGATACGGGCCCGGCACCGAGTGCGGCCCAGGTCGTTGCTTCGGACCCGCCTCCCACCAGGTCGGCGTCGACCGCTCCCTCCACCGAGCCGGTGGCGCCATCGAGCACTGCGCCCCAGGCGGTGCCAGTGTCAGCCGTCCGCCTCCCACCGGCGGGACCAGTCGTCATCAACAGCTCCCCCATTGCTGCCCTCGAACTGATGCGGGCCGAGATGTCCAGCGCCCGTCAGGGAAGTCCGGCCAGAATTCGCCTCCGCCGCGACTGCCGCGGCGCGGGAAGCGGTCAGGTTGTCGGCGGCGTGCAAATGAGCGATATCGACGACGATCCGTTGACCTTCTCGTTCTCGACTCGGGGGCTTGAACTCGGCACCCACCAACTCGTGTTCAACTGCCCCGGCGGACCATCACTGCCGTCGAAACTCCTGATCTTCCGACAGAACGGAGGTGAACGGGGCGAGGCCAACAGCACCGTTCTGCTCACCACCGTGGGCCTGGCCTCAACCGCCGCCAGCGTGGCCCTACCGACCCTCGTCCAGCCCATGAGTGGCGGGCAACGACGGCTGCGCCGCCGGAAGCGGGCCGCGGTCCGCCGCCGAGTATGACGTTACTGTGCAATCTGCTGCTGGTGCGCCAGGCCGGACGTGCCCCCCTGCGGGTGCAGGTGGCCGATCAGTTGGAGCTTGGCCGGGAGTGCGACGGTCTACTGGTTACCGATGAACGGGTATCCCGTCGCCATCTCCGCTTCGACGTTGTTGGTGAACAATTGATTGTCACCGACCTGGGTAGCAGCAACGGCACCTACATCGACGGCGTGCGCCTGGAGGGGCCTGCCACCTTCGGTCCCGACTCCACCCTGACCCTCGGGTCAATGTCGATCCGTCACCTCATCACCGCCGGTAGCCGCTCCTGAGGCGGGACCGGCGCCGGAAGCGACGGTAACCCTCGCCGTAGGCGACAGCGGCGGCGGCCACCAGCCCGGCACAGAAGATGCTGAGGGGAAGGCTGAGGGGAAGGCCCCGGGCCAACGACGACAACCAACCCGAGGTCACCCCCAGCAGACCACCGGAGGTCGTCAGCCCGATGAATGCCCCAATCTTTACTCTCCCCCGGCGAAGTCCGAACAGATTCGATTGCAGCGAGGCGAGAGCCCAGAGCGCAACGAGGACAATGGCGACGACGGGGGCGCTGAGATACCACGGGTGGATGGGCACGACGGTGATCGAGGCCCGGGGCTGAGGTTCGCCGTCGATGGTTGCCGCCAGCTCGATGGCTCCGGTCGTTGTCCAGCGCAGATAGGCGGGATCAACCACGGCCCCACCTTCGCTCAGTTCGGCCTCGGTGAATCCAAGGGGGATGCCGAGGGTTGAAGCGGCCAACCTCAACCGGCTCCCCGGCCCGAGACCGGTCACGGTGAACGGCTGGGTGAAATCGATGGTGCCCGGCTCCATCTCAGACCCGGACCCGGCGTCGGCATCGACAGTCTGCCCGATTGTCATCTCCGACGAAGCCACCGGCGATGACGGGCCCACCGCCATCGCGCCGACCGCCGCCAACGCCAGCGCAAGGGCCACGGCCCAGGCCACTACAGGGTTTGGCGGCTTGTTCACCTGGGCGATGTCGACGACCTCGCCGGGCGCGATGCTGGTCAGGTCGGGGGCCGAGGTTCGCTCCGAGTAACTGGGAAGGGTCGGACGGTGTTCCTTCGCCACTTTCGGCGTGCCATCGAGCATGGTCGACGGGGCCACCCCATCGCCTCGCAGGGGCACATCGGACTGCGAGCCTCGCCCCGGACGCATGCTGGTCCTGCTGGCCCGCTCGATGACCTCGGAACCGACAACGGTGACACCGGTTGCCGTCAACCAGTCGGGGCCCCAACTCTCCACCGCTGCCTGCCCCAGGGCCACGGCGAAGTCCTCGACGGCCAGGTATCGCTCAACAACCGAACGGGCGAGGGCAATCTCAGCCACCTCGGCGACCGCCGGGGGCACCGTTGGCGCCTGCTCGCTGAGCCGGGGGGCGTCGTCCTTCACCCTGGCGATGAGCATGGCCACCGCACTGGGGGCCTGGAACGGCAGGCGGCCGCTCAACAACTCAAACAGCAGCGTGCCGCAGGCATACACGTCGGCCTGGGGGCCGACCGGCTTGCCCTCGGCCTGCTCGGGGGCCATGTAGGCCGGGGTTCCCAGCACCACACCGTCGGCGGTGGCCATGGTCTGCTCACCGCACATGACCTTGGCCATACCGAAGTCGGTGACCTTGAGCTGCCCGTCGGTGGCGAACATCAGGTTCTCCGGTTTGACGTCGCGGTGCAGCACCCCGTTGCGGTGGGCGTGGTCGAGCCCGGCAGCGGTTGACAGCAGCAGCGCACACGCCGTGGGAGCCGTCACCCCGATCGAGGTGAAACGATCCCAGACCGTGCCCCCACCCAGGTGTTCCATGATCAGGGCCAGGTGTCCGTTGCGGTCGATGAAATCGTGGACAACAACGACGTGGGGATGGTTGAGGGCAGCAACCGTCTGCGCCTCCTGCATAAACCGCTGCCGGACCTTCTCATCGGCGGCGAAGGCCAACGGCAGCTCCTTGATCGCCACCGGACGGCCGAGCGATCGATGCTTGGCGGCCAACACGACCCCCATGGCCCCTCGGCCCAGCTCACCCAGGATCTCGTATTCGGGCAGCACGCGGCCAAGAGCTGTACGCCCCGCGACAGAGGGGTCGACCAATGAAACCTCCTTCCGGCGCCGCACCGGACGGTCACTTTAGCGAGAACCCGCCACGACATCATTCGCCGTTCCTGGCGCTGAATGACCGATCCCGCTGTCGCCGGCGAGCACTATTGGCATATCGAAGCTTGCGCCCTCGCCTAGGGTTGGCCCGGTCGGCTGGCGAGGGAGCGATGGTTCGGATGTGGTTGAAATAGTCGATCTAGGTATCGACGGGTTGAGCGATTGCAAAGAGATCGGGTCGGGTGGTTTCGCCAACGTGTACTCGGCTCTCGAAGCCGATATTGGCCGTCGAGTGGCGGTGAAGGTATTGACCACGATCGATGAGGGTGGGCGCCGCCGGTTCAATCGTGAGCATCTCACAATGGGTCAAACCACAGCCCATCCTCACATCGTCACCCTGTTCCGTACGGGATATTCCAGCCCCGACGACAAGCCGTATTTGGCCATGGAGTACCTGTCCGGCGGATCGCTCCAGGACCGTCTCGACGCCCACGGAGCTATGGACTGGGAAGAAGCAGTCGAGTTGATCTCCCGGTAGCTGACGCTCTCGGCTACAGCCACAGCACCGGGATCGGTCACCAAGACGTCAAACCAGCCAACATCTTGATCTCCCAGGCCGGCGTGAGCCTGCCTCCAGTAGCCAAGCTCACCGATTTCGGAATTGCGGCCATCAGCGAAACCACCTCAACCAGCCAGATGGCGTACGCGCTGGCATACAGCGCGCCGGAAACATTCGACGCCATCGATAGCGGTGACAGCATCGCTGATCCTCGCGATGAGCGCTCTGATCAGTACTCCCTCACCGTCACGCTGTACGCCCTGATCACCGGCGCACTCCTCGATGGCGACCCCGCCAGCAACAGCTCCCGTGCCGACCTCCGCCCGGAAGGTCGAACCGGGCAGCTCGGCTGATCCGAGGGCGACCATCTGATCCGTCGTGCGTGGCGGTGGCCAGCGGCTCGGTGCATTGTGTTCCCAGTAGTGCCCTCGGATCCGATGCGTGCGTTGCCCACCGATCACGCCTCGCTCGTTCAATGCTCGCAACGTCGGGATCGATGCCGACGACGTTCAGCCCACGATCTGCCAAGTCGAAGGCCAAGAGCCCGTCCCCGCACCCGACATCCAACGCGCTCGCCATCCCCGGATGTGCAAGGCCGAGCGCAACACGGTGGTAGTGGATATTCCAATTCCACCGCCTGTCAGGCCCCGGCATTGGAGCAGCATCCCACGATCTTGCGGAACTGTCCGCTCACCCCGCAACCCCTGCGGCGGCATCTCAGTCGGTGGTGGCCTTGGCCGATTCCTCGACGTGGACCACAAAGGCAGCCAGCCACGTTTCGAGCGCCTGACGGGCATCGGGGTCACTGAGGCGGCCGTCGACCACGGTGTGAGACAGGCTCGGTAGGCCGAGGGTCGTCTCGTAGAAACGGTCGACCATGGCCAACGAGGCGGACAGGTGCGAGCGCACCCCGGCGGCATCGTGGCGGCCGATGGTTCCGGCCACGACCCCAACGGCGGTCCTGATGAGCACGTTGTCGCCAGGCATCCGGGAAAGCCAGTCGATGGCGTTCTTGGTCACGGCAGGCACGCCGCGGTTGTACTCGGGGGTGAACACGATCAGCCCGTCGGCGTTGGCCACGTCCTGCTTGAGGGCGGTGACCGGCTCCGGGTCACCGGCGGCTTCGACGTCGCCGTCGTAGAGGGGAACATCGGCCAGGGGCAGCTCGGTGAGCGAGGCGTCGGCCCCGATCAGCTCGGTGGCGGCGTTGAAAACCGCCCGGTTGAACGACTCCTGACGGAGACTGCCGACGATGGCGACCAGCTTCATCGTCCCGCCTCCCCACGCTCAGCATCGGTCGCTGCGATTGCCAGGGCCGGGGTCACCGTTCCATAGTTCTCAGGTTGTGATTTCGCCACTGTTCGATTCCTTTTTCGCCCGCCGGTTTCGACCCGCGGGCGTGGGAGAGATCTAGTTTGCACCCAAGGGAACCAATGTCCACGATCCCGGCTGCGGTCATGATCGACGAACTACGCACCACGCACCGCTAAAGACCGAGGGAACGAACCATCGTCATGAAACGGCCGTCGACCACCACCAAACTGCGCTACCCGGCGTCGGGCCACGTGCTGCGTTACCTCCGCCTGGCCTTCGACACCTCGGTGCCCGGCCGGACCGAGGGCCTCATGCCCGCGCTACCTGATCTCAACGACGACGGTGGCGCCATCCGGCTGGGGGCCATCGCCCTGCTCACCGACTACGCGGCCGGAACGACCGCCATGCAGACCATGTCGCCCGACTGGCCCGTGACCCACGATATGGCCTTACACCTGGTGCAACCTGCTCCCCCCGAGGGGGAACTGGAAGCGACGTGTGAGGTCACCCGGGCGGGCAAGAACAGTGTGCGGTCCGAGACTAGCGTCATCTCCCCCTCGGTCGGTGAGGTGGCCCGGGTGTTCGTGACCTTCACCCGTCTCACCCGCCGCGGCGACACCCCGACCGAGAGCCGCCACACCCAGGTCAACCTGGCCGAGGGGCCCGACGTCGAACGACCCCGGGTACCCCTCGACGAAGCCGTCGGCTTCCGCCTGCTCGGCGGTGGGGTTGGGGATGAGCCCTACGTCGAACTCGACCACTCGCCCTTTGTGGTCAATTCGCTGGGAGCCATCCAAGGTGGGGTGATCGCCCTGACCCTGGAGCGGGCCACGTCGTGGGCGGGGCAGACCGTGTTGGGCGGCCCCTGCCGCACCACCGATCTGCACCTGCACTTCCTGGCCCTGGGCCGGACCGGGCCGTTCCAGGCCCGAACCGAGATCCTGCGGGTGGTGGGGTCGACGGTGGTGTCGCGGGTGGCCCTGGTCGACACCGGCGACGACGACCGCCTATTGGCCCTGGGCGTCGGCACGGCCCACGGTCTCGACGACGCCGACCTGTTGTAGTCGACCCGACACCGACACCGACACCGACACCGACACCGACACCGACACCGACACCGGGACCCGTTTTCTCTCCCGCCACCGGTTCGGGCCAAACTGGGGCCGCGTCGACTCCGGCCTCCGAGCGATTCTGGCCAGGCCTGGTTCGGCGGCGGCAGGCCACGAACGAGGAGTTGACCAATGCGCTTCGGTGTTTTCTACGAGTTGCAACTACCAAAGCCCTGGGGCGACGGCGCCGAGCACCAGCTCATCCAGGAAGCGATCGAGCAGGTGGAGCTGGCGGACCGTCTCGGCATCCAGCACGCCTGGGCCGTTGAGCACCACTTCCTCGACGAGTACTCCCACTGCTCGGCTTCGGATGTGTTCCTCACCGCCCTGGCCGCCCGCACCACCAACATCAGGGTGGGGTTCGGGATCCGTCAGGTGATCCCCCAGTACAACCCCCCGGCCCGCACGGCCGAAGCGGTGGCCATGCTCGACCTGGTCTCCTCCGGCCGGGCTGAGCTCGGCATCGGCGAGGGTGCCACCCGTATGGAGCTACGGGGTTTTGGTATTTCGGCCCGCCGCAAGCGCGAGCTGGCCCTCGAGGCAGCGGAACAGATCGCCAACATGATGGTGATGGACCCCTACCCCGGCTATGAGGGTGAGGGGTTCTCCATGCCCTGTCGCAACGTGCTGCCCAAGCCGTTCCAGAAGCCCCACCCCCCAATGTGGATGGCCTGCACCAACCGTCAAACCATCGAAACGGCGGCCCGCAACGGCCTCGGGGCCCTCGCCTTCAGCTTCCTCGACCCCGACGAGGCCCGCCACTGGGCCCAGATCTACTACGACATCATCAACAGCGAAGAGTGCGTGCCCATCAGCCACGTGGTCAACGCCAACATCGCCATGGTCGCCCCCTTCTCCCTGCATCACGACCGTGATGAAGCAATCGAGCGGGGCATCCACGGCTTCCGCTTCTTCAACTACGCCATGGGGGCGCTGGTCACCAAGGACAACGTGCCCGGTCGGACCACCCTGTGGGCGGACTACATGGAGCAGGCCCGGGCCAAGAAGCTGAGCCGCCCCGCTGCCGGGATCGGTACCCCGACCGAGTTCGGTGATCTCGTTCGCCAGTACGAGGATGCGGGCGTCGACCAGGTGATCTTCCTCCAGCAGGGCGGCATGAACCAGCACGAACACATCTGTGAGAGCCTGCAACTCTTCGGCGACGAGGTTATGCCCGATTTTGCCCCCTACGTACAGGCCAAGGAGGCGGCCAAGGCCGAACGTCTGGCCCCCGCCATCGAGGCCGCCCTGGCCCGCAAGCACTACATGGAACCCCTGGCCGACGCCGACATCCCGGTGGTCCAGGCCTCGGTGCACAAGGCGGAACTCTATGGTGGAGCCGACGCTGAGAAGAAGTCCGAAGCCGGCGACCAGGCCCTGGCCATCGGTCAGGGCTGAGTCAGTAATGGATACAGGCATGAGGGAGTTTCGATGATCACCGACGATCTGGTGACCGATCACTACAGCCGACCCGACCTGGGCGCCGCCATCGCCGCCGGGCTGGAAGCTTCGGGGCTCTCGGTGGACAACCTCAGCGTCGACGACCTGGCCATGGTCGATGAGTTCCACACCGGGGGGCGGGGCGCCACCGACCACCTGCTCAACCAGTTGGACCTGACCCGGGGTGACGAGGTGCTCGATGTCGGTTGCGGGATCGGTGGGGCCGCCCGCTACTGCGCCAACACCTTCGGCACGTCCGTCGCCGGCGTCGACCTGACCCCGGCCTATGTGGCTGCGGCGCGGCAGCTGACCGAGTGGGTCGGGCTGAGCGACCGGGTTGCGTTCCACCAGGGCGACGGCGCGGCACTGCCGTTCAAGAAGCACGCCTTCGATGCCGGTTACCTGCTGCACGTTGGCATGAACGTGGCCGACAAGACCGGCCTGTTCGCCACCATCGCCCACGTGCTGCGGCCCGGGGCCCGCTTCGGCGTCTACGACCTGATGCGTCTCCGTAGTGACAACCTGGCGTTCCCCTTGCCGTGGGCGTCGGTAGCGGCAACCAGCTTCCTCTCTTCCCCCGACAGTTACCAAGAGAGCCTGGGGGCCGCCGGGTTCGAGATCATCAGCCACGAGGATCGCACCGAGACGGTGTTGGAATTCATGTCCGGGGTGGCCAAGGGTTTGAAGGCCGGGGTTGGCCCACCGCCATTGGGACTGCACCTGCTCATGGGCCCGGAGGCCGGAACCAAGCTGATCAACATGGTCGAAGCCCTCGAAGCGGGGATCCTGGCCCCGGTCGAGATCGTGGCCGCCACCCCGCACCATCACCATCTCCACCACTGAGAGCTTTCTCAGGAAACTCTCAGCCAACTGCCAGACCGCGCTCAGGGTGTGAGCCTACGATTCGAGCAAAGGGAGCGAATCGACATGGCCCAGCGGGAACATCTCAACCAGGCCTCGGCCACCTCAGAGCCGACGCGGGTTCTGGTCGTCGACGATGAGGAGTCCCTGGTGGAGATGGTGTCGAGTGCCCTGCGGTTTGGCGGCTACACGGTCACCACCGCCGACTCGGGCGCGGCCGCCCTGGCCGCCGTGCGGTCGGGGCCGGTCGACGCCCTGGTGTTGGATGTCAATCTGGGCGACATCGACGGGTTCGAGGTCTGTCGCTTGTTGCGCCGTGACGGCCATGACGTGCCGATTATTTTCCTGACGGCCCGGGACGAGCCCGCTGATCTGCGGACCGGGTTCCGCCAGGGCGGCGACGACTACCTGACGAAGCCGTTCAGCCTGGAAGAGTTGGGTTTGCGGATCGAGGCGTTGCTGCGTCGCCGTCGGGGGGCGACCGCCGACGGCAGCCGCATTGGTGTCGATCGCCTGGTCTTGGACGAAGACGCCCATCGGGTGACCTGGGACGCAGCCGACATCGATCTGTCACCGACGGAGTTTCGGCTGCTGCGGTATCTGCTGCTCAATCAGCATCGGGTGGTGTCCAAGATGCAGATCCTGGACTACGTGTGGGAGTACGATTTTGAGGGCGACGTCCGGGTGGTGGAGACCTACATCAGCTATCTCCGCAAGAAGCTGGGACCTGACGCCGGGGCGTTGATCAAGACAATTCGGGGCGTGGGTTATGTCCTGCGTCCGCCGGGCGGTTAGCCATGTCACTTCGCGCCCGCCTGGTGGCGGCGTTCGCGGTGCTGTTACTGGTGGCGTTGGCCACTCTGGGGGTGGTGGCGGCCCGCTCGACGAGGGCGGTGCTGTTGGCCCAGGCCGATGAAGTCCTCCAGGGGATCGAGCTGCGCCTGGCCCAACGTTCCGGCGCGCGGATCGGCGCCGGCCCCCCGAACGGCAACGTCGTGTCCCGGGGCTTGGCCTACGTCGTCGTCGATGGTGACGGTGCGGTGGTCGATGCGTTGCCGTCAGGGTTCGTCGACGACCCCGATCCGCTCCCCGACATCACCGATATCGAGGCCCTGACGGATGCAGGGGACCGGATTGTCACCGTTCCCGCCGTTGACGGCTCGTTGCAGTATCGGGCCGTGGTCATCCCCACCGCCGACGGTGGATTCCAGGTTGGCGCCGTACCGATCGACAACATCGATGCCGCCATCGATCGTCTGGTGGCCTGGCTGGCGGCCGCTGGTGCCGCCGTGGCCCTGGTCGGGGCGGCTACGACGTGGTGGCTGGTCCGGGAGGGCCTGCGCCCGGTGGATGTGATGGTTGACACCGCAACCGCCATTGCCGCCGGGGACCTGACCCGACGCATCCCCGATCGCGACCAGTCGAGCGAGCTGGGCCGGTTGGGTACGGCGTTCAACGACATGGTCGCTCAACTGGAGGGCGCTCTTGGCCACGAGCGAGCGGCCCAGGAGCGGTTGAACCAGTTTGTGGCCGACGCATCGCATGAGCTCCGCACCCCGTTGGCGACGTTGCAGGGTTACGCCGAGTTGTACCGCAAGGGGGCGCTGGAGGACCCCGACGAGTTGGCCAAAGCCATGGGCCGCATCCGCAAGGAGTCGGGGCGGATGCAACGCCTGGTAGACGATCTGTTCCTGCTGGCCCGCCTCGACCGGGGCCAGCCGTTGCAGGTGTCCGGCGTCGATGTGGCGTCGGTGGTGCGCGACGCCATTGCCGACGGTCACGCCATCGAACCCGGACGCCCCGTCACCTACGACGGCCCCCGGTCGGTGGTGGTGCCCGGTGACGAGCAACGATTGGCTCAGGTCATGGCCAATCTGTTGGCCAACACCCGGGCCCACACTCCGGCCGGTACCCCGGTGGCGATCAGCGCCACCGAGGGCGATGGCCTGGTGCAGATCGACGTGGTCGATCAGGGGCCGGGAATTCCCGACGGCGATCTCGACCGGTTGTTCGACCGCTTCCATCGGGCCGATCCGTCACGGGCGCGCACGACCGGGGGCTCCGGCCTCGGGCTGGCCATCGTGGCCGCCATCGTCGAGGCCCACCACGGCGCGGTGAACGCCGCCAACGAGCCCGGCCAGGGCGCTCGATTCACGATCAGCCTGCCCGGACCCGCCCCAAGCCACTGAGTTAAGCGAGGCCCCCGGCGGGTCTCAAGGAACTCTCAGGGTTGTCCATGGGTCCTGTCAGCGGGGCCGCTCATGGTGTTGGTAGCAGATCGGTCGCCTGCAATGTGCGGTGCGGCCTCCCTTCATCATTGAGGAGCTTGTTCGATGAATATTCGAGCTATTGGACTACTTGTTGGCCTGACACTTGCCGCTTCGGCGTGCGGAACGGCCGACGCCGGCGGTGGCGGCGAGTCGCTGAGCGGCAGCGGCGAGGTCGCCTCCGTCGCCGTCGATGACACCACGGTCGAAGACGACGCCACTACGGACGAGGTCGACACCGAGGCCCAGCTCCTCCAGTTCGCCGAATGCATACGGGGCCAGGGATTCGAGATCGACGACCCGACCGTTGACGCCGACGGCAACGTGTTGTTGCCCCGCCCGACCAACAACGGCGCAGGCCAGGGCCCACCCGAAGGGTTCGTCGAGGCCCGCGACGCCTGTGCTGAGCATCTCGAAGGCGTGACCCTCGGCTTCCAGGGCGGCGATCAGACCGAACTGCAGGACCAGTTGTTGGCCTTCTCCGCCTGCATGCGCGACAACGACTTCGACCTTCCCGACCCGGACTTCTCCGAGGGCGGCGGCCGCGGGCTGCTGCAACAGGTCGACCAGGACGACCCGGCCTACCAGGCCGCCTTCGCCAACTGTGACGACATCCTCGGCGGCTTCGGCGGCGGTGGCCGCGGTGGCGGTGCCGGCGGCGGGAACTAGGCCGGGCGTAGCGACATGAACCCCAAGATTCGATCTCAAAAAGGACAGGAAATGACCAGCACGGAAACAGACGACATCACCGCACTGAAGGCAGACCCCATCCCTCGCCCACCCGGGCCTTCCGGTGACGGCGACCCCGACAACCCCGACAGCGGCAACCCCGCCAAGGCTCCAACCGGGCGGCGTCGCCTCCCCAGCCGGAAGTGGTTGCTTGTCAGTGGCCTGACCGCTGCGGCGGCGGTCGGTGTGGTCGTGTTTGGCACCGGTGGCAACGGCGCCACCGAGGCCGACACGGCTGCGGGACCCATCAACACCGCCGAGGTGGTGGTGACCGACCTCGTCCAGGAGGTGTCGTTCGACGGCACCCTGGGCACGGTTGCCGGCGACCCGATCGTGAGCTCGTCGGCCGGAGTAGTGACCGATGTGGCCCCAGCCGGATCGACGGTCCAGGAAGCCGATGTGCTGTACCGGGTCGACAACGAACCGGTGGTGCTGCTGTATGGCGACACCCCCGCCTACCGCGACCTGGCCCTGGGCACGGACGCCATGACGGTGGTCGCCACCGGCGCCGGGGTGGTGACCGATATCGCCGAGGCCGGGACGATCATCGAACAGGGCGACATCGTCTACTGGGTCGACGGTCAACCGGTCATTGCGTTGTACGGCAGCACCCCCGCCTACCGGACCCTTGAGGACGCCTCACCAAACCTGACTGGCCCCGATGTACTGCAACTGGAGGAAGCGCTGGCCGATCTCGGTTTCGACTTTGAGGGCGAGCTCGGGGTCGACGGCGAGTTCACGTACTACACCAGCCTGGCGGTACAGGTTTGGCAGGAAGACCTTGGGGTCGAGGTCGACGGTGAGTTCGAAATCGGCGAGATCATCTTTATCCCCGGTCCGTCCCAGATCGTCGACCTCAGTGTCGACACCGGCCAGACCCTGGCCCCAGGAACCCCCGTCGCCACGTTGGCCACCGGGTCTGCGTTGTCGGGACCCGATGTCGAGCAGCTTGAACAGGCCCTGGTCGACCTGGGTTACGACGCCACAGGCGACCTGACTGTCGACGGAACGTTCAGCGCCGCCACCAGCGAAGCGATCAGGGCATGGCAGACCAGCATCGGGCAGCACCCGGACGGGGTCGTCAACCTCGGTGATGTAGTCTTCCTGCCCGGCTCGATCCGGGTCGGCGATCAGCTGGCCGCCACCGGCACCGCCGTGAACGCGGGAGCCCCCGTGCTGGCCATCTCCTCGGCCCAACAGGTCGTGCGGGTGGAGGTCCCGGCGGTCGATCAGGGCCTGATCGAGATCGGCGACCCGGTGACGGTGGTCCTGCCCGGCTTCGACAACGCCCCGGCCACCGTGGCCAGTGTGTCAACAACGGCCACCGTCAATCCCGACGGTGAAACCCTGTTCGAGGCCATTGTCGAACTCGACGATCCGACGGCAGCCGGCGGCCTTGACGAGGCCCCGGTCACCGTCAACGTGGCCGGCGACCGCGAAACCGGGGTGCTGGCGGTGCCGGTTACGTCGCTGGTGGCGTTGACCGAGGGCGGCTATGCCGTCGAGGTTGCGGTGGCCGGCGGCTACCAACTGGTCCCGGTCGAACCGGGATTCTTCGCAAACGGCCTGGTGGCCGTAACCGGCAACGGCCTGTCCGAGGGCGACGTGGTGACGCTGCCATGACCGCCCCGCTCAATCTGAACCCGCACCTGAACCCGCACCTGAACGACCGCGGCGGTCGATCCAACGGCGTCGGCCCGGTCCTGGCGTTCGACGATGTCGTCAAGGAGTACCCGTCGACCCCGCCGGTGCGGGCCCTCGACGGGGTCAGCTTCGCCGTGGACCGAGGTGAGCTGCTGGCCATCGTCGGCCCTTCCGGTTCGGGCAAGTCGACCCTGCTGCACATCATGGGCACCCTGGACCGGCCAACCTCGGGTGAGGTAACCGTGGCCGGTCACCAGGTGTCGGAACTGTCCGACGCCGACCTGTCGGGGTTGCGGGCCCGCCACATCGGGTTCGTGTTCCAACAGTTCCACCTTCTCAACGGCTACACCGCCCTCGACAATGTGGCCGACGGTGCCCTCTACAGCGGCGGCACCCTCTCGGTGCGCCGAGAGCTGGCGCACGAAGCCCTGACCAGGGTCGGACTATCCCACCGGGTCGGCCACGAAGCCAACAAACTGTCGGGCGGCGAACGGCAGCGGGTGGCGGTGGCCCGAGCCATCCTCGGCGACCCCTCCATCATCCTGGCCGACGAACCAACCGGCAATCTCGACTCAAAAAGCAGCGACGCCATCGTCGAACTCATCCAGGCCCTCAACGGGGCGGGGGCGACCATTGTCGTCATCACCCACAACCCCGATATCGCCGCCCTGTTCCCCCGCTCGGTCGGTATCCGCGACGGCCGAATCGACTACGACACCAGGACTGCACCATGACCACCACCCTCTCCCCCGACCTCCCGGCCGACCAGACGGCGACCAAGCTGATACCGAGCCGGGTCAACCCCATCGATATGGCCCGCACCGCAACCGTCGGCATGCGAACCCGCAGGATGCGTACCGCTCTGTCGGCGTTGGGCATCATGATCGGCATCGCCGCCATGGTCGGCGTGCTCGGACTCTCCGAGTCGTCCAAGTCTGAACTGTTGGCCCAGCTCGACTCGCTCGGCACCAACCTGTTGACGGTGCAGGCGGGGGGCGGGATCGGCGCTGGCAGCGGCGAACTCCCGGCCAACGCGGCCGAGATGATCTCCCGGATCGGCCCGGTCGAGGTGACCACCACCATCAGCGCCGTCGAAGGGGCCAACGTCTACCGCACCGATTACGTGCCCGACGGCCAGACGAACGGCATCACCGTGCAAGCCGTCGATCTGAGCTTGGTCGAGACCCTGGCCGGCAGTGTGGCCGACGGGGTCTGGCTCAACGAAGCCACGGCCGGCTATCCAACCACCGTCTTGGGTTCCATCGCGGCGGAACGGCTCGGCATCCACGAGGTCACCGGCACCCAGCAGGTCCTGATCGACGATCAGTGGTTCACCGTGACCGGGGTCCTGAACGAGTTTGAGCTCAGCCCCAACCTCGATCGGGCGGCCCTGGTCAGCCTCGACGCCGCCGCCACCTACCTTGGCGACGACAACGTGCCGACCAGCATTCTGGTGCGGGTTGATCCGGCCCAGGTCGACACCGTCAACGCCGTACTGGCCCCAACGGCGAACCCCCAGAACCCCGAAGAGGTCGAAGTCGAGCGCCCGACCGACGCCCTCGAGGCCCGCGAAGCCGCAGGCGACGCCCTCACCGCCCTCTTCCTCGGGCTGGGAGCGGTTGCCCTGTTGGTGGGTGGCGTCGGCATCGCCAACGTCATGGTCATCTCCGTGCTCGAACGCCGGGCCGAAATCGGACTGCGACGGGCCCTCGGCGCCACCAAGAAACACGTCTCCCTACAGTTCCTGGGCGAGGCGCTGCTCTTGGCCGGGGTGGGCGGGGTCGGTGGGGTGGCCCTTGGTGTGCTGGCCACCGCCGTCTACGCCCGACTCCGGGGTTGGGAAGCCATCATCCCGCCCATAGCCATCGCCGGTGGCGTCGGTGCAGCCCTGCTCATCGGAGCAGGCGCCGGCCTCTACCCCGCCATCCGTGCCGCACGGCTCTCCCCCACCGACGCCCTGCGCACCAGCTGACCTACGGGCGCCCGTCTCCCACGAGTCGCTACGGCTCGATCCCCAGGGAGGTGCGGGCGTGGTCGCCCCAGTTCGGTTGGGTGCCGTCCAGGTCGGTGAGGCCGTAGCGCTCGAACTGCTCCCAGGTGGCGGTCGCCGTACCGGTCAGGGCCATTTTGTCGGGATCGGCGGCGATGGCGGCAATGGTGCGGCCGAGGTAGTGCGGGGTTTCGGAGTAGGCGAAGTGGGGGTCGGCGGCAACGGCATCACGCCACGTTTGTTCGGTCACCTCGAACCGTTCCAGCATCGCCTCGGAACGCAGGAAACCGGGGCTCACGGCCACCACCGCCACGCCATGGCTGCGGAAGTCCTCGGCCTGGCCAACGGCGAGTCTGATGACCGTCGACTTCACCAGGTCGTAGAAGAAGCTCCCCCGGTAACGGCTGGACACCCCGTCGGTGACCTCCACCAGCAGGCCATCGGCGCTCTCGGTCAGCAGCGGAGCCGTGTGCCAACTGGTGATGACATGGGTGTTGATCGCCTGACGGAACAAGGCCAGCGCCTGGTCGAGATCGTGTTCCCAGAACGGCCCCTCCCACTCAACCGAATCATCCCCGCCCCAGATGTCATTGACCACCACATCGAGGCGCCCGTGCTGACGTTTGATCGTTGCCGCCAGCTCCTGGACCTCGTCGGACACGCTGTGGTCGACTCTGATGGCGATGCCCGTGCCACCAGCGGCGTCGACCCGCCGTGCCGTTTCCTCGATCGTCTCCGGTCGGCCCATCGGCGAGGCGGACGCCTCAGTGGTACGGCCAGTCACATACACGGTGGCCCCGGCAGCGCCCAGCTCAACGGCCGTTGCCCGGCCTGCGCCTCGGGTCCCACCGGCAACAAGGGCAACACGGTCCGTCAGGTCAGGCGAGAAGTCCATCCCGTCAGATTACTGTAGGCTCATGCAGTAATGTGACGACGAGGAGATTCATGGCAGGCCGACCCCGACGGGCAAGCGATGCCGACATCTTCGACGCCGTGGCCCGGACCGTCACCGCCCACGGCCCGGACGGCGCCACCCTGGCCACCATCGCAGGCCAAACCGGGCTGACCGCTTCGGCCCTCACCCACCGCTTCGGCTCCAAGCACGCCCTGCTCGTGGCCTTCGCCGAGCACGCGGCTGACAGCGCCCACAAAGTCTTCGATTCGGCGCGCCGCCGCTACGACGATCCAGCCGAGGCTGCCGTCGAGTCCCTGCTCGGTTTGATGGCGCATCTGACCGATCGAGCCTCGGTGGCCAACAATCTCGCTTTCCTCCAGCGGGATCTCACCGACCCCCAGCTCGCAGCGGCCGCGGCCAGAACTAGCGCTGAGATCCGACGCGGCCTGACCGAACTCCTGACCCAGGCCGCTGACCGCTTCACCGGTTCAGCCGAGCTACTGGCCGACGATCTCTACACCACGGCGGCCGGCGCCCAGATGACCTGGGCCATCGACGGCAACGGCGAACTCACCGACTGGATCCGCCAACGACTCGACCGCGTGCTCGCCCGCCACGAACACCCAACCGGCAACGTACCGCGATCGACCAAAAGGGACTAGCCGATTCGCTCCGGGACGTCGGCCGCCTGGAGCCACGGGTTCGGGCGTCCCCCGCCTCAGACAGTCCGACTCAGAAAGCGAGCACCGAATGGACGGCGTCAACCAGGATCTGGCCGGGTGCCAGCTCGGTACCTCGAAAGGCAACATCCCGACCACCGTCGGA
>Ga0316190_10000123_pt1 | contig 47210 bp, 56 predicted proteins | sample Eddworburrow2_MG_FD_204929 | JGI IMG/M metagenome (GOLD analysis project Ga0316190, IMG submission 204929) | Coastal sediment microbial communities from Maine, United States - Eddy worm burrow 2 | ecosystem: Environmental > Aquatic > Marine > Coastal > Sediment | place: USA: Maine | collected...
AAAGTTATTCAGCCATCTTTATTTACTGAAGAAGTAAAACCCAAAAATACCGGCGCGGACTTAACTTTAGCGAACACATTAAAAAAAGCGAACAAACCGCCAAATGTAACGGGGGATTTAAACAAAGATTTACGGCGCGACCGGAAGCGGAAAATGTATACAAAGCTAATTGATAAATTCAACGCTGACGACTTGACGCTGATCTATGAACTAATAGGCGAACGGATGGAAAAAGCAAAACCGGAAGCCTCATAAATACCGCCCCCCTCTAATTAAAGCCGACAATGGGTCGGCTTTTTCATTTAACTAAATATCGTTTTGTGTTATCATTGTTACTACAATTCAGCCATTTAATATAATATACCCGGCCCGAATAAGGTATACAATCAATGATCGCTAATAAAAGACCGCAACCCAAACGGCAGAACACCCCCCACTGGCTAGTACGAAATGAAGAAATAAGGCGGTCGGAATTAACCCGCCTTATTATTCACCATAACAAAAAAGCCCAACCGAAGACCATAATATACAACCCCGCGCCCGAAGTAGAAATTGCCACTAAGTATTTGCTTCAATGGCATTTAGACGGTGCTATATCACCCTATAAAAGTCGATTGCTTGCGGTCGCTGGCGGGGTCGGACTGGGGGACACTGTAAGAGACTTAATTGAAATGGGCAATAAAAACCCCGATCAGCGCGTTACAATGTCCGCTTTGCTTGCCAATGTTGAAATTAAAAGCAATAAACCCGCGACCGCTTCAGCCATCCCTTCTGTTGATCAGGTAACTAAGAACACTTTAGCCCTGATCAATGCTATAATCCCCCCGCCCCCCTTCACAACAATTGACTACCAACCGGAGCCAATATTAGACGGCACTTATAACATACCCGCGCCGGAACCAGTGGCAATATGCAATAATTATATAATCCTAACTAAATTATCAACTGATCAGCAAATTACCGAAGATGATATAAAACTTATGTTTTTTTATATGAGTTTGGATACTTGGGATAAATTTGGGTTAAAGGGGGTAATAATCTATTTCATGGACTTAGGATACTTTATGAAGGTTTCAGGGCTTCAGTTATTCGGAAGCCCTGAAAATCTAATTATCGCACGATGGCGTTTACAGGCTGAATACAAAAAAACAGTGTGGGAAGCCTTCGGTTAATCAGCTTGTAAAAAGATCAGCCCGCCAGCGACATTTAGGTCTTCAAATTTAACCTTTGATTTGCCGACTTTGGCGGTTACTTTTGAAGGCGAAACAAAATACTTAACGCCAGTCCGCGCCTCATATTGTCGCTGTAGCTCATCGTAAACCCCGTACATCCCGCCCCCAGTTACAATGGCGGATTTGTAACCCGCCAGTCCGTCAAGTTCACTATCAATAACGACGTTGGCTATCCAGTCAGCATACGTGTTTCGGGATTCAACAACTAACGTTTTAATTGATACCATCCCGTCGCTAGACCGCGTCCCCTGACGACCGACAAATATACGCCAGTCATCAGTTACCGAGCCGTGACGTATTACCTTGTCAATATGATTCATTGTTAAAAACCGTTTTGAGTCGGGGTATTTTGCATGTAAGACCTTTAAGATCGGCATTAAAATATGATTTTTAACCCCGCCATTTTCAACGGTCGCGTTCCCTAAATCTTCAGGATTAATAATGCCGTCAACAAAGTGCCCTTTATCCAAGGTATGAAAACCAGCATCAATAAAAGCGACGCGCCCGTCTAAGACATCATTGAAGGCGGGAGTCCCGTCAAGCAAAAAAATGAAACATAACGCTGAAGCGTAACCTTCAGGCAATACAACACAATTGTTATAAACAAAGTACACAGGGTCGCCATCGCCGATTTGGATTTCACGAGTGCCCGCGTAGGCTTCAGTCATTTGATCATAGACCTCGTTAAACATACCCGGGGGGGCAAAAACAGACACATCGACCACGTCGCCATTTTGAACCGCGCCGGACTTTACAAGTAAATAAGCCGTGAAAAATTCTTCTAAGTCATCACCATATCGTGCGACCCCGATTTGACGTTCCCCCGCCTTCAGCCCGAAGTCGATCACATCGTCCCCCACGCCATATACTTGATTATTCCAGTAAACTGTTTCCAGTTTCATTTGGTCAATACCGCCGACAAGCTGATCGCCCGTAGCAGTTGCGCGTAATGAGGGGCAACTATAAACATATACCCGAGGGTCACCTTCTCTAATAGCATAAATAACCGCCATGCCATTTCCAACTTCAACACTTGCAAAGACTCGCGTTGCTTGTGCTTTTTTTGATTTACGTTTAGCCATGATACTTTTGTCCCCTTTGGACTAATTTATTTTTTCATCTGTTTTAAAGAAGCCATCAGATTTTTACCGGACTTTCCGGTCGGCTTCGGTGTTGGCTCGGTGTCATCTTCAATCGCGTCCATGTGAACTAAAGTTAAACCTGCCTCGACTTCCTCTTTAGTTTTCACGACTGGCTGGTGATACCTTGCCCCGCTTGCCAGTTGATCAGCAAGTTTATGTAATTGTGCTAATTTTAATTGGTATTCAGCCTCTAGACTATCCTTCCGTTTCTTATACATTTCTTCAGCGACTTCTTCAGCGTATGACGAAAAAAAAGAGAATAATTTATCATACGCTTCTGGGTAATTACTTTTAAAAAACTCTAGGCTATTACTCTCAATTGACCTCAAAAGATGTAAAGCGACTCGCAAGGTTGGCAAAAAACCCCGCCCCGTATTCTTCAATCCCTTTATCCAGTTATGAAGATCGGAGTCCCCTATCATATTCAAATTTAACTGGAATTGATGCGACCGACGCGGTCTTACATCTTTTGTTTTAATAGCCATGAATCACCCATTCTGGCTTGGCATAGTGCCACTGGCACTATGCCAAGGTATCAGTCCCCTTTAATTTTTCAGATATAAGGAAAATTACCTGCTCTAAATCCTCATGGGGGAGGGCGATAAATAGATTTTTTGCGGTTTTATCAGGGTCGTTAATAAACACATTTAACGGGATAATTGTCACCCCTTGTTTAAATCGCGCTTCTTCTTTTGAGTTCTTGATATGTTCGATGCGCTTCAGGCTTAAAGCGCCATGCAATTTTTCACTTGTCAAATCCGACGCTTTGATAGGTTGATCAACGCCGGATTGTAAGTACCCCGTATTTAATATTTCGGCTCCAGTGGCTGAATTGTTTTTATGTAATTCAGAAATTTTATATATTAAACTTTGAGAATAAACACGTAACTCCTGAAGGCGCGAGCGCAAATAAGGGTCAAGCCCGCCATAGGCTATCTCAGCATAATAAGCGGTTCCCAGATCGACTTCTGATCTAATAACCCGACCTAACAGGGTTTTGTTTTTCCGGTATAGCATTGATAGACGAGAAACGTTAGCCCCTGAAGTTAATTTTAATCCACTAGCGATCGACCAAACTTCAGTTATTGTTTCTTCAGGTAAGCCCGCCAGCGACCGCGTTTGGTTTTCATTTTCGGGCGCGGGTAAATTTGCGCTCGTGATTACTTCACTAACAGAAGCCCCGTTCACAAGATATAGCGCGTGGCGCGTTGTTAGCCCCCACTTTTCTTTGCAATACGACTCCCAAGTATCATGGGTTACTTTGTATAATCCATATAAACGAATTTGACGCAATGCCAGCCCCACTCGAACGTATTGTTCGAGTCCGGCTTCAATGATCGCTTCGCATTCTTCAAGCTGATCAGTGATTGTAATTAATTCAATGTGTCGCGTCATCTTTCGCCTCGTTTAATAAATCCATTAAAAGGGAATAGCCATCGTCGGCTTCTTCAGCCTTGAATAAAGCCCGCGCACTTCTCAAAGTTAACCAAGAAACGAGGCGTTTTTCTTCTTCTATTCTGAAGCCTTCCTTCTGAAGAAGCTTAATATATTGAATGGCGCGGGGCGCGGGTAAATCATACAAAACCCAGTCGCCGTAACCCTCATAAACATAAATCTGATTACTTTTTAGGAAGGGCGACGCAGGCTCCCAAGCACCGTTTGAAACGTGTTTCTTTTCCCGTTCCGGTTTCGGTTTGTGTTCCGGTGTATATGGTTTTTCTTCAACCTGAACGGGCAGTCTAATTTGTTTGGGAGGCGTGGGCAACAACTTATCAACATCGCCCCAGCCCGCCCATAAGTTACTTTCTAGTGCGTCCTGATATGTTTCAGGAATTCTCATTTCAGGAATGATAACGGGGCACCCGATCAGGCTGAAAAAATCTTCTTCAGTCTTTACGTTTAAAATATCTTTGGTGCCTTGTTTCCAAACGAAACCGTCCTTCAAAAGAAACGGGCAGTCCGGTGCGGACTTAATAAACGCCATGACATACTTATTAGAATCACCGTCGCCCGTTCGGAGCCATGAAATATAACCGTGATTTTTAGGATTAGAGAAGTAAATATCAAAAATCACGCCTTTATAGATCAGCCCCCGCGCCTTTTGCCCCCAGCGTTTACGCTTTGTTTTCCCGTAGGTTTTGTATTCCGCTTGCCCTGAAGCGATCAACTCGTCTAATAGACTGTGCGCTTTTTCACCTTCAGGTAAAATAATCAACTCAACATCTTTAACAAAGGAAGCCTTACGGCGAACGGAACCGCCGACCAAAATATCAACGCATGACGGCGTAATAATAGACAGAAACTCCTCTATTATGTGCCTTATTTCATGTATTGATCTTTTCTTCATTCTAAATCTACCTCGCTGGGGAATTCAAATAAATCATTCAACGAGCAATCGAAAAATTGCGAAATTTTCGTTAAAGCGTCCCGGCTGTAATGCTCTGATTGCCCCTTGCGGTACCGCGATAAAGTGCTATCAGAAACCCCTATCAACTCTGAAAATTCAGTTTGCGTTACCTTGCGCCCAACAGAGTCGCGGTAATCATTCATCAATTCTTCAAGGCGGAGTCGAATCCAAACTAAAGGGCTTAAATCCGTTTCAGGATTTCGAGTTACTTGCGGTTTTTTACTTTTATCAATGATGCGTCGTCTTCGCATAATACAACCTCATATATATAAACTCATAAATGTATTATACTTTATTATTTTTCATCTTGCAAATAAGGGTTGGTACTTGCTGGCATTGAAAAAGCGAGTTACAATGTATTTATCAATTAATTACCGAAGGGGTAAACAGATGGCAACGCCTGAAGAAAGAAGCGATTTAAACGTCCGTCCCGTTTTTAAGACTGACGACATTGAAGAATATCTGGTTGAAATGGGAAAAACCGTAAATGGTTTAAACGGCGACCCCTTAGACCCATTTACCGCGCAGTTAGGGCTAGACATAGTCCACGCCTGCCTCATGTTAAAAAGCGACTTTATGAAACGGTCATTCGATCTTATGATCAAAATGCTGGGTTTAACAAAGGGATTCAACAACTTCGCTTACATTGACGGGCAGGGGATGCGTATCAAAGGAAATCAAACGGTTAGAAAAGCGCGGACGCATATTCCGCCGACCGACATCGGTACCGTTTATGTTGAACTTTGGGGCGCAACAATCAGCACAAGTGCGATGGCGATCAATCTTCAATCTGTAAAACGCTTACTCGACGTTGTTGATTACACGGGTAATGATCGATTCGTCAAGGCAGTTGCCTATTTAGAATTGGCTAAATACTACGCCAAAATTGAAAAATATGGACACGCGCTGGACTTCGGGCTTCAAAGCTATCATTTACTTCTTCCGCTTCCACGATACCACGTTGTTAGCTTCGCCATTTACCGCGTTATGAACCGCATGGCGCAATTACACATAGTCACGGGGCAAGCTGAAGAAGGGCTTCAATGGGAGGCGTTGTCATCTGAATACAAAGCGGGGTATGAAAAACATTTGGAGAAGTTAGCGAAAAACAAAAGTTAATCGCGCCTTCTATCTGTTATGATTGTATTTACCGGAACGGGCACCAGTTATTGAGATTTTTATAACTTAGGGTGTATAATTGTTTTAAAATTGTTTCACTATCTTAAATTAACAAAAAAATGCGGAATAGATTATTGTATGTAATCTATTCCGCAACCCAAACAGGCAAAAACTTGCTATAGCGGTGCCCTACAATCATCGTAATAGCAAAAGAAAAAAAATACAATAAGGAGCCTGATATGGCACTTAACGCTAACTTTCAAAACTTTCAAGACGTGACAATGATCGCCGGAATGCCCCAAGGTGAAAACCTTTACACGCGCAAGGTTAAAGTAATGTCGCTTTTGCGCGATGTGATTATTGGCAAAGATGAAAAACACCAGATGGGCTTCAAGTATGTAAGTGTCAACATGATAGCCCAAACTATAGGCACCGTCATGGCAGAAGCCGGACTTGCTTTCAGCCCCCAAATGATAGACATTGATCAAACCGACCCCGAACGTTGGCTCCTCACATTTGATATGCGATTCATTTGTTCAACAACCGGAATGATTGAACATAATTTATGGTTTCAGGATGTGTTTCCCAAAACACCAAAACATAAGGCTGTTGACGATAAGGCTATGGGGAAGGCGAAAAGCTACGCCATGAAATACTTCCTAATGGCGACGTTTGTAGCATCAGCAGGCGACGACCCTGACTTAGACGCGGACGACCGTAGTCAAACAAAAAGCGGTAATAATAATCCTGCTAATCAGGATAACGCTGATCAGGTTAATAATAACCCTAAACTGGTAAGCATTGCCCACTCCTTCAAAGCATTCAAAAAAGGCAAATATGATTTAATTGAGTTCTACTTCAACGGACAACAAAAGCCGATCAACATGACGCGCAAGCAGTTGAAAAGTGCGTTTGATGACAGAGGGCTAGCAAAAGCCCACATCGAGTTAATCGGGGGGGCAAAACTTGACACTGTTATTAAATTTGCTGAAAACGAACTTGACAATTTAAAAGTTCAACACCAAGTCAATGACGCGGGCTATGCGAAGATTTTAAAAGTAAAGACATACACCCCAGAAGCTGATCAGGAAACACCGGAACCGGAAGCCCCGAAGGTCGAGTGGGGGAGTCCTGAATCCCTGAAGCTATTCTTTCAATATATGAAACAAAGAAGTCCGACGCTGAATGCGGGCGATTTGGCGGTATTGGCGGGGTTGCCTGAAGATAAAGCGGGCGACGCTTCAATTTGGGCTGAAGCCTACGCAAGCGGTAAAGAAGCCTCGGTCGCAATATCCGAAGCATTACACAAAAAAGCAACCCCAAAGGGGCAAGGTGAAGGAGTAAGTAATGAAAATCCCCTGAAGGGACAACTTAATCAAAAGAAAGAAGCCTTAATCAAAGTAACAGTAACCGATTTTGAATATAGAGTTTCGGGTAAGCGGACTCCTATTATAGCCAAGTCAGAATCGGGTAATTTTACTTTTTACGGGCGGAAACTACTGCGCGACCTCGGCGACGAGTGGGCGGAATTTGTAGACGCTTGGGAAACCGGAAACACGTACAACCTAATCGACGAGGGTATGCCTTGCCTGATCTTTACTTTCAAAGGCGAAAAACTGTTAATGAAGAATTTGGAAAATGTTGGAACGACTGGGGTTTTTGAGTTTTAAAACAAAACCGAACGGGCGAGGCAGACAACCCGCCCGACTTTGCTCTGCCCAAAGGGGCACAAACATTCTAACACAGGAAACAGGAAATGGCACTTAATATTTTAGACACATGGGCTAAAGCACCAGCCCCCCTCATTCACTCTAATAAGATCAGCGACGGCGCGTTCCGGCTTTTTACCCATATACATTGGCGGGCAGGGGAGTCGGGCGGGTTAACGGGTTGGTTTACTGAAGCCCTTAAAACAACGGCTGAAACATTAGGCGTGGCGTTAAACACAGTCCGCAACCGCATAAACGAATTAGAGAATAACAACTGGGTCGTAGTAGTTACACGCGCCAATAAAACGGGTCGCGGTAACTTGTCACATAAAATCAGACCATTCACAAAACAATCTAATTGTGAAGCATTCCGCATAAATTACACCCCATTAGAAGGGGAAGCCGTCCGCGCTAAAACCCGCATTGTTACAAAGATTTGCACCCCCTCAAATAAATTACCCCCTTCAACCAATTGCACCCCCCCCCTTCAATCAGTTGAGGCCCCCCCCCTTCAACCCATTGCACCCAAACTAGACTCCCTTAAACCAGACTCCTTAAACCAGACTCCTTTTAGCGTTACTCGCTACCCTGATCAGGTTGTTAATTTTTCGGACGTTAAATCTCATTATGACAAATCAACTAAATCATGGGACTCTGATCAATATATTTACATCGGGCGGTATAACAGGGGCGCGGGCTTACAATCTTCAGACTGGCGTAACAAGAAAAAAATAACCGCCACCGTTGATCGGGCAGGGGTAATAGCAGATTACAAAACCAAGATTTTAAACGACCCCGAACTAATTAGTCGCTTACCGGAATTAAAAGACAAAATATTAGTTTGTTGGTGCGCCCCTGAAGCATGTCATGGCGACGTACTTATTGAATTGTTACAAGACATGGACGAGCATGTTTCCAAGGCTAAAGCCCAAATTGAAGCGAAGGCAAAAGCAAAGATAGAAGCCGACGATTTGTTTGATGCGATATCATGGGCATGGCAAAACAACAGCGCGGGCTATATAGCCAAAATGCGCGACTTCCTAACGGGTAAATCAAAAGCAGGGGCGTGGGCGGAATTTACACTATCTGACGAGCCTATGTCAGCGATTGAAATTATAGCCTTTGGTTTTTGGCGACGGGCTTCAGCCGATTCCAATATGCCGACCGTTCCTGAAACCGTTGAACGGGTTGTTTTGCAATTTCGGGGGATCAAGGGGTATGATCGCTATTTAGAACGCGCTGAAGAATACAAAGCGAGAATATTGAAACGTTTAGCTGATCAGGAAACACCGGAACCGGAAGCCCCAAAACTGGGCGACCAAATCGCGCCGACCGATGATACAATAGTTAAAGACACTAATACTAACGCAAGCATTGAGGAGGCTATTAACGCACTAAATAGCCTTGACGACTTAATGAAAACAGTCTAACAGCCGGAGCTAAAAAAATGAACAATAACATTCAACAGCAAAAATCGAAACCTGAAGCCAGTAATTTAATTACATTTCCTGACATTGAACAAAACTTCTTATTTTCACAGGAAACCGAGCAGGCGTTATTAGGCGCGGTTATTGTAAACCCATCAAAGTTTCCTTTAATTCAAGCTATTGTCCGCGATTCAAGCGTGTTTTACATGAAAAAACACACATACATCTGGGACGCGATTGTTTACGTTTACGAGAAAAGTAAAACAATAGATATACACGCCTTAAGCCTTCGGTTGAACTCAATGCGAACATCGACCGGGGATAACGTCTTAGAATTAATTTTACCCTCATATTTGACAGATTTAATTAATGTCGCGCCTTCAGCTAAAAACGCTGAAATTTACGCCCGCCTCGTTAATATCTTATTTGTACGGCGCGGGATTGACACAATGATCTTAGACACCCACTTGTTAAATCATAAGCCTGAATTAGAACTCGATCAGGTTATAGCTTTTATGACAAGGCGTTTAGAGTGGATTAAATCAAAAATCAACGATGGCGATATGCGGTATTCTTCAGCCGAATTTGCCGAAAGAATAGGGGAAGAATTAGTAAACGGGGAAGAAGGGGAAGCTGACCGAGGGCAAACCGGAGCCACCACAGGCTTCAGGGACTTAACTAAATTGATCGGTCGCTATTTCCCTGAAGAAGTGACTTATATTTGTGCCCCGCCAAAGTTCGGGAAAACCACATTTGTTCTAGCCTCTATATTTCATCAATTGATGGAGGGGGAGCAGGTTTTGTATGTGCCCCTTGAAATGACTAAAAAACAAATTACGACCCACTATGTTTCGATGTTAACAGGTATTTCATTGGTTGATATTAAAACAAGAAATATAAACCCTGATCAGGTTAAAGAAATACTTGAAGCAACTGCCAAGATTGCAAAATGGAAACTCATTATAAATGATGACAATACCGAATTAACCCCGACTCAAGCTGAAGCCGTGGTTATTCAGGCTAAGGCTAAATATGGAAAATTAGATTCGGTGTGGGTCGACGGACTTTGGTTAATGGAACCTGATAAACACTTCAATGATAGACGGGACGCTATTCGGTCTATGGTTGCGAAATTGGCAAAAATCGCAAAAGATCAAAAAATACCGCTTCAGGTTGTCCACCAATTTAACCGGAATGCAGAAATGAGGGCTGAAAAGCGCGGGGGGTTGGCAAAAGCCCGCCCGATGTTAACTGATATTTCCGAGTCTTCAGCCGTTGAAAAATACGCCAATGTAATTATTGGGTTATTCAGGGAGTCCCGCTTCAGCAAGGACGAGTGGGCTTCTGACGACGTTGAAGTTCATATCATAGCCAACCGCCAAGGCGAGTCACGTGTCCGTTGTACTCTGAAGTATGACAAAAAACATAATAACTATGTTGATATGCCGAATGTATCTATAGAAAGAGGAGGTAATTATGACTGATAATTTTATTTTAGTAACTGTTCAGATGCGAAGCGGGGTCGATCAGCCCCTTCTTCAAGCGGGCGATTTATATACAACTGGGGGGCTTGTTAATCTGGTTAGCTATGAAAAAGGATGAACCTGTAGCGGTTAATATTGTTATGAAAATCACTACAGTCGGATGGAAGGCATGGTGGGGAACCTATAAGCAAACTTTACCGGAAATTTTAGCGCATGGGACAAAAATTAAAAGCGAAGAAATAGCCCGCTTCTATTTCCCATTTATACCGACTGATTTAGAGTACAACAGATAAGACCGAAAGAGGCAGAAATGAAAAGACGAAAAACAGCAAAAGCGAAATCGCCACTAATGCGAAAGAAAGAGATCGCCGACGTAGTTACTTGGGCGCGATCAATGCTAACTTTACCCCCCGAAGATGTTATTATCTGGGATTGTGAGACAACCGACTTTACTGGTTTCATGGTGCAATTGGCGGGCGTTAATGGCGCGGGGGATGTGCTAGGCTCTATGCTGATCAACCCTGAAGTGCCTATTGAAGCCAAGGCGATGGCGGTTCATGGCATAACCGAAGACAAGGTTAAAAACGCCGTCCGCTTCAAGGACGCTTATGAAGGTATTTATGAGAAATTTAACGGTAAGCACTGGATTATATATAATAGCGAATTTGACACTGGTCGCTTACACGCTGAATGCAAGCGGTTAGGGCTTCCGGCTCCTAAACCTAAAAGCAATAATTGTGCAATGATACAATATGCAATTTTTAACGGCGACTGGAACGCTTACCACGGTAATTACAAATGGCAAAAATTAGCGGTCGCTTGCTCTAAATTGAAAATTAAGATTGAACACCTGAAGGCACACGACGCATTAAGTGACGTATACATGACGTTGGAGGTCGTTAAGGCGTTAGCTAAACAGAAAATAACATGATAGCCACTAATCTGATTAAAAAAGCCCGTCCCCATCGGGCTTTTTTGTTGCCTACCCCCTAGAAAGCGGGGGTTGATAAGTGGGGTCACTTGCTGTATACTAGGTATATAGTCAGATAGAAACAAGGGATTAACAAAATGTCTAAAAATTACGCAAAACACCTAATTAATAACGTCGTTAAATCTATGGACGCGGGCGCGGATGCACACTCAAAAATACGACGTGAACGTGAATGCTACGCTTCAGAAGATAGCCTTCTTGAAGAATTAGATTTTGAAAACGACGCTCGGATGTATTCAATTAAAACCCGTTTAGAATTTGCGGACGTAATTGAAGCCCTGATCAAAGGTTCAGGCAATGACTAGTTATAATTTCGTTGAATGCCTGAATAACGCGAGGGCAATTGAAAGATTAGCTTATAATCGTCAATTAGCATCAATGATGGCGGTTACATTGAATGAGGCTTCAATTGTTGCGGACGCTTGGTATCAATGCGCCTCCAAGGTCAAAAACGGCGGTTACGTTAGTTATAGGGATTTTAGAGATATTAAAGCCGATTTAATATTTCAGGAACCGCGCCGGACTCGGATTGATCAACTTTTAGGGTAAAGCGGTATTTCTGCCGATTAACTTCTATAATCAAACTAAAAAGGAAAATCAAAAATGTCAACAAAATACGAAAACGCGATAGAAGAATTCAACAAAATAGAATCGGCGACTGAAGGATTGAGCGGTTCAAGTTACAAATCGTCTAACGGATATGAATTCATCATCTGGATTGACAACGGGGATGAATATCCAGCTGTAGAATCTGATCTAATAGAGTGGTCTATTGACAAAGACGATGACACCTACGCGGACATGTACATATTTCGCATGACACTTAAGTACGAGTAAAGGGGAAGGGGGCTAATTTGGATTAAGATTAGCCCCCTTGTAAGGATAACGCCTTCAAGCCAATAAGGAAAGTTATAGCAAAAAAAGGCTATAAATATTATACCACAACACCCCCGCTATTTAGGGGGTGTTTTATATATACAAGTGGGGTCACTTGTGGTATAATATTTATATAGTCAGATACAAGGAGTTACACATTATGAATAACTTATCAGTTGAAAATATTATCGCCCGAAGCCACGACGGGATTTGTGTAGTAAATCTTCATGACGCGATTGTTTTATACCGTGAAGAAACACGCGGGTTGATCAGCGTTTATCGCCCAATTCACCAAGAATACCAAGCGCGGGACGGACAATGGTTTGAACTCAATAGCCACTGGCAATACTCATTTAATAACGCCAGTGTCATTGAAAATCAGATTTCAGAAGCGTATTATGATTTAGTACGCTTCGGGGAAGAAATCGTTTTATACACTTCAGGGCTTCCGGTTGATGTTAAATACCCTAACAGTGTTGAATTTCAAAGGGGCTTAGAAGTATATGTAACTGATCTATTTTATGAAAATGGCGAACTATTTGTTCGGGGCGACGTGATTATGCAAACTGAAGATGGTTTAAAATCAACAGACTGGACATTCAATTTAACCGGACTGAGTTTAACCGCCTAACAATAGGGGGTTGCGGAAGTGACCCCACTTAAAGTATAATTTATTACATAGTCAGATAAGAGGAATAAACAAAATGAACAATTTAACAGTTAACCAAGTGTTAATCGAACGCCTGCGACCAAACGAAGAAGACGTTGTTGTTTTTGGAAGTATTGATTTTTTCGATACCGCCCGCCAGCAAACCCTAATCGTCAACGTAGCAAATAAACCTCGGCTTTACACCGCTTGTAATGAGGGTTTGATCAGAGTAGCGCGGGCTGAAAACCAAGAAATGGTTAGTCCTGAAAATGATTTACTTTCAACTTATTACAGTTGTTTTGGTTTAAGCGATCTTAGCTTTGATAATTATCATGAGGTTGCCGAATTTGTCAAAAAGCAATATGTTGAATCGACTATTGAAGACCCGTTATTCTTGTATTCCAACCCCAAATCGGAACTTTCAATTTCAAAAAATTCCATATCTGTTTTAGTTACCGGAATAAAAGAAGTTGACGGCGCGATTTATATTGAGGGTAAATACACAATCGGAAGACGAACCGAAACGGGGACAATAACTGCCCTGAAGGGGACGGGTTTATTTTCTCTTTATGATTTACTAAGAAACCCCGCCTAAATCTTCAATAACACCGAGCCGGAATTCAGGCTCGTTAAATTATTCAATTAACGAAAGAGATTATGTAATGCCTGTGCATATGTTAAAAAAGACTGACGAAAACGGGAACACTGTTTTAGAAGAAATGGAAGCTCCCGAAGGGGGCAAATCGCGCCCTAAAGTTACAATGACGCTTGCCCAGCAAGAAGCGGTAACTGAGTGGGGCACAAGCCAAGACCCGCCCACGTCCGGTTTTGCTGATGCGATTCGGCGTTTATGTTCACTTCACATTGAAGACTTTGAAAACGAAATTAAGTGGGGGGGGGCGCGTAAACCTGATCGGCGCCGTCGCCCTAAAAAAGAAGAACCTATCGAAGAATCTAAATAAGCCCTGATCAGGGGCTTAATAATTGATTTTAAAATCCCTTAATGACGCTGACAAATCACCTATGTAACTTTTAAGCGTTGTTTGGGGATTTTTGTGCCCCATGTTTTGCATAATTGACTCCACTGAAACCCCACTTTCATAAGCCGTCCGTGCATAAGTCGCCCGTATATCATGAGGCTTTACGACATACTTAACCCCATGATGGACTACAGGGTACCGACTTAGAATATATTCAATGCTACGCTTGTTTAAGCCCGTCTTCTTCACTTTCGAGTCCTTAGTAACCCCCCTGAAGACCGCGCCCCCTTCTATTCCTGACAAATCAAGCCAGTTTAATAGTTCCGGCATAAAGTAGTCGCGCATTGCCCCCACTGGTATCTTGCGCGACTTATTTCCTTTACCCTTCACAATATGAATAGCGGGTAAATCACCATAGCGACTTCTTAAGTCCCGTTCTTTTAAATTGGCGCATTCCGCCTCCCGAATTCCGGTACTTAACAGCAACTTGATTAAGGCTAAATCTCTAATCCCCTTTAGCGTTGTTTCGTCAGGTTGGCTTAATAATTCGGCAATTTGATCGCTGTTTAAGTGGACGCGGGTTTCTTTATCCTGATCAAATGTAACGGGGAAATTTACCGCCTTATTATGCAAAACATTATCAAGCTGAATTAGCCATTCATTAACCGCTTCAATTCCGTAATCTACTGTTAATTGACGGCGTAGCGCGTTGTTACGCATAAGTCGCCTGTACTCGACCCTGATTGTACTCAAGTGAGCATTTAGGCTAACATTTGCCATGCGCTTCTGTAAATGCTCCCCGTATTCCTGAAGATTAGGCACGAGCCAATATTCAGAGGGTTTGTTTTCCAACCAGTCTATATAGGGCTTTATCCTGTATAGCGTGTTTTCATTCGCCTGATCAGGCAAAAGCAAGCTGGGGGAGGGCGGTTCAACAATCATTAATTTATTTGACATTTAAAGTTTCCCTCATTTCAGGGGTACAAATACGGCTCCCCGCGATTACCAGCGTCTTCTTTTTCATTTCAGCCCTTAAAATAGTTTTAGTTGTGTGTATTCAGGCTCCAAAGGAATACCAACCAGTGAAACGAGAGGCTGATCATCCCCTGAAAAATAACTATGAAAATAATATTTACCATTGGCGATTTCTTCTTCAAAACCCGTCAACGCGACCGCGATTTTATCTTCAGACGAAATCGCACAATACCACTCGCGGTTAAATAGCGACGGAGGTATAAGCGGGAACGTTGTATCTAAAAGGAAATCAAAAGCAATTTCTTCTGGGATAGCCTCGTAAGGTTCGTTTACCTGTTTACGCATGGTTTACCTCGTTCATTAATTCGATTTCCCTTGTCCCCTTGCCAACGCACCGTGGGGCATACCCACCCATGCTTTACGGTATTTGACCAGCCGAAATCCCGTAATATAAAAGCCATGTGTTTTCGGGTTGTAGGTTCGTGGTGGACTTGGTTGCATTTACCGCAAACCGCCTCCTGAAACGTTGTTATTTTTCCGGGCATGTTATTTAACCTTTTTGATAATATTTATTTCTCGTTTCGTATAATGTACCGTATACGAGGTATTAGGATTTATTGGTCGATTCTCATAGCTAATAATGCTTGATATATTTTACGGTTGCCGTCACTATCGGCTAGTCCAGCAACTTTTACACTTGCGCCAAAATTACCGCCGTCTGGTAAAAAACCATGTGGGGATTCGCCATCTTTTATTGGCACAATAACCAACGGGGACTGTGCTACGATTTTAATCCTAGCCTCTGCCTTAACATCCATCACTCACCCTCGCTTTCGCTTGACAACTTTTCAGTTAGTGCTTTCAACTTCTTATAATTGTCCTGTTCATCACTAGTCATCATGTCACCTGCGCTAAATAGCAATTCATCAACAATGTTGCACACGTCTAGGCATTCGGTTATTAGACGATGAAATTCAATGAAGTCATTTACATCATTATCCATCACGCGCCCTCGCTTTCTTTTATGTTTGAACTAACCGGAATTACCGGATAGCTGATCGCCTTGTTTTTCGTAGTCTTTCATTCGTGTATAGGGGCAATCAAATGCGTAACAGGCTTCACAACCGGAATCTGGGATGTCAATATCAAATTCAACCCGTAAATCGTGAATGCTATCATCATGGTAAGCGCAGGCATACGCGCCTTTGATATACATATCGCTTTGAATTGAGCGAAGACGATAACCATAAAAAAGCCTATAGCGTATATAGTGGATAATTTGCGCTAACATCACTTGCCCCCCGACCTTCCCTTAGTATGAATTTTTACTTACCATATTGTGTAAAATAGTAAGTTACTGTATACTGAGTATATCAAACGTTGTTTTTAATGTCAATTGAGGGTTAAATGATTTGCACATATTGTCAGTCGATTAAAAATCAAATCATAAGAATAAGAACAATTACGCCAGCAATAGTAAATATAACTTTCGTGTGTCTTCATTGCGGAGCCACTCATGTTATGAGTCATTCGGTTGATGAAGCCGGAAATGTAACATATATCGAGCAAGTTGACAGCGAACAAAAAAACAGAAAAGGGTTAAGATATGCCTGAAGATAAAATTAACTATTGCGACCACGAGGATGGTTGCAACTTAAGGGCGACGTATTATCACGAAAAATCAGATAAGCATTATTGTAATGATCATACAGTAATGAAAATAGTTGAATTGATGCGAAGCGTTATCCCGAAACCCGACTTAGTCGTCAAGCCAAAAATTAAGCCCCTTGAAGATAATAGCGTCATGATAAGGGGGAACTATAAGTTTCAGCGCGAAATAAGTATTACTGCCACCCCCGTCGACATTGGTTACAATTTTACAGTTGATCAAATCACACTCGAAAACGGGGAAATTACCCCGCCTGAAGAAGAAAAATAGAAAAGGTTAATAATGCCTAAACAACTAGAACGTAACGAAAAGCGGGTTTTTAGTTTTGGTGGGGGTTGGCAGTCTTCAGCCGTCTTAGCTTTACAAATTCAGGGGAAATTAAAAATCCCCTTCGACTATTTCGTGTTTGCAAATGTCGGCGACGACTCTGAAGCTCCCGAAGTTTTTGATTATATAAATAAGTGGGTTCTGCCCGCTTGCAAAGAACATGATATTAATTTCGTTGAAGTGCAAAAAACTCGGTATAAAACCCCTGATACTATCATGAATGCAATTGAACGGGAAAACAGAAATATTCCCATCCCCGTTTACATGGCTTCCGGCGCACCGGGAAACCGTAGCTGTACTTTCGATTTTAAAGTTTCAGTCGTTGATAAATGGATTAGGGTTAACAAAATAACCCACGCGCATGTTGGGATAGGTTTTTCAGCCGATGAGGGTAGACGGGCGGAAAAGAAGCCAGTCGGATGGCATAACAAACAAGGTAGTAAAAAAATATCATTTCAGAAGAATTACACATTCCCCTTGATTGAATTAGGGATTCGACGACAAGACTGCCCCGAAATTGTTAAAAAGCTGGGCTGGGATATGCCCGTCAGTTCTGAATGTTGGTTTTGTCCGTTTCATACCAGAAATTATTGGATTGAATTGCGTAAAAACAATGTAACTCTTTTTGAAAAAGCAATAAGAATACAAGATAGGTTAAACGAAAAGCGCGGGTATTTAGGAAAAGAGCGCGTAAGTTTACACCGCGACGGGCTTGATTTGAGGGATGTCCCTAATCAGTTGTCTTTATGGGATAAATGGAGTGACGACGACGAGTCTTGTCAAGTGGGTTATTGCGGACTTTAAATTTGAAGATGTTTTATTATGGGGGGTCGCACTTGCTCGGCGTGTTTGGTGTATATAATGAAAGTTTTGAAGATTTCATAACACGCTGGGCTTATATTAGCTCTAATGAAATCAGTAACGGATGGCAATTACACCCCTGAAGAAGTAAGTACCAAGTTGAAGTCCGCAAAACCTTACATTAATGATCAGGCTATTTTAGATTTCATTGATTTTGAATTAGAGAAACGAGGCAGGTAATGAGTTTTGATTTTAAAACTGAAGGCGCGACTACTGAAGAAATTCAGGTTCCGTTAGACGGCGTTCACACGTTATCAGAGTATATGCGCTCGACCGGAAAATTGCCCGCCCTTCCATCACCTTATCAGATAACGGTAACTAAGGACTAATTATGAATGATCTTGAAAAGCTAATAATCAATTGGTTAAACACCGACCCCGCCGATCGGTTTAGATCGGAGCCAACAATTGCGTTGTTTATGGTTAGGAATTATGCGTTAGGGCATATCAATGAAGCCGTTGAAATCGTGGCAGGCGGGGCTTCCGAAGTAGAAACACTATCATTGTATAGGGATTATTTAATTCAGTTAAATAAGGTTGTATCTGTTGCCCCCGAGTGGATATGGATAATAGAGGGACAATTGAAGTTTTTCATTGTAAGGTTTTTCATTCACTCCGTAAGGGGTTTTGAATTTTTCTATTTACCCTTTTTCAAAGAATTAGCCAAGGAAAAGCGCATTCAAGACGACCCCGCCCTTATGGGCTTTTTGGCTTCAATTCAAGGACTCGATTTTTTAAATATAATGAAAGAGGCAGAACATGAGCAATAAACAAAAGATCAGCAAAAACAAACGTTACGACGACCCGACCGCCTTCAGCAAGCGATTCCCAAAAATCCGCAAGCAAGATACAAGCGCGGACGTAAGTTCTTATTCTGAGTCGATCTTGGGTGTTGATCAGGAAACATATAAAATGGGTAAACTTAAATGTATTGTTTACCGACCCAGTTCCGACCGCCCTTTTTACTTCATGTCAGTCGTCGGTAAAGACACTTACCCAACCTGGGACGAAATTGTGTGGTTACGTTATAATCTCATTCCCGACTCGGCGGTTATGGCTCTATTGCTTCCGAACTTGAACGTTTATATCAATGATGACAAGACGGGCTATAAGTTCGTATTTACAATGGAACAAACGGGCTGGGCTTTAGACCCCCGCCCCACTTGCATGAAGTGTAACAGCACTAAAGAAATGAGTCTGACGGGGTATGCAATCACTGAAGCTGAATTTTTATGTCTAAATTGCGACCACACGCGATCAATAGATATGCGCGACTGGAATGAGATAAACGGGAACGGGAAACTGGCGAAATGAAAAAAAGATGTGTTTTGTGCAAAAAAATGATGAATATTGATGCTGAACCGGAGGCGACCCACCAGCGTAACCCTGAAACTTTTAGACTCGCGTGGCTTCATTGGCAATGTTTCCGATTCGCCTATGAAGAAATGGAAGATAGTAAAAATTTTAACCCCGTTTATTCAAGCCGAACCGAAGAATACGAGTGGCGATTCGATTAAGTGTAAAATCCATGATAAAATAATCAAAAAAAGAGGCGATTCAAATGACTGAAGACAAGAAAAAAATACTACCCTATACAGCAGAAGAAGAAGCCCCCGCGCCCAAAACTTCAAAAATTACAGCAAGTGAACACGTCACACAGAAAAAAGAAAACTTTGATTCTGTTGAAGAAGCAAAAGCGTGGGTTATTCGCACTATTGAACAATTAGGCACTTACGGGTTTTTAACTAAATCTTGGAAGGTAATAACGCCTGAAAAATGGACGGGCTTACATGAATACTGGGTTTATTGTGTTCATGCTGTTGAAGGTCAAGCCATCGTCGTCGGCTCCTATTATGACCCTGATCAGCCCGCCGTCCCCCCTACCCCCGAAGATGTATATAACCCATTCTTGAAATAAAAAAACAGGGCTATCTGATCAGATAGCCCCGCCCTCTTTATGCTTCCTTCAGCGCGATTACACTGTAAACAGCGTAACAACCGTTAATTAACGGAACCTTCGCAACATAGTAAGGCACTCGTCGCGTGTAACATACGTGCTTACACGCGCTGGCAAACCAGTCGGCGGGCTTCCGGTTGTAAATAACCGTCGCCTCTTTGCAAAGATTAAAACTCAAGCGGTTTTTTACATCGCTCCAAGTTTCGCAATACAAAACGAAGTCCGGTTCAATCGGAAGCCCGACCAGTGTGCTTTCTTGCTGTACTCGAACTCGTACCGCATAACGCGCTGGGCTTAAGTCAAGGGTTGAAAGTGAATAAGACATTGCTTATCCTCCCGCCCGTTAGGGCATTTTGAAATCCGTCAAATTGCGAATTTCCGATATTTTAGCCCCTTGGCTTAAAAGCGTTGGAAACGTTTGTTCTCGCGGTATCCCGTCCGCGCTTCTGGTATATGCCCCAGTGGGCTATCAACTAACTATATACATATTGTAATCCCAAGTGGGGAAACTTGCAACCCCCACTTTCTAGGGGGTAGGCAACAAAAAAGCGGACACGCCGTCAATAAGTCTCGCGCCCGCTTTTCAGATGATATATAGTTACTTGGGTGAAAAGCACTATATACAGTAAAAACAATATTACCATAGTTTGTATATAAAAACAAAAAAGCGACCCCCGGAATGGGTCGCCTTTTTTGCTTACAATAAGCCTTCGCACTAACACTCTAACAGCTATAACTTTACCACTTCTTGCTTAATAATGCAAACAAAACGAGGGCGATTCTATCTAATTACAACTGTGAGAACTAAACGCCGACCAGTTCTCATTCGGCGTGGGGTCTAAATCAATTTCAAAATAATAAAACGCTTGCGCGGGGGCGACCCACTCAATATTGTCGCCAAATGAAACCGAACTGAAAACAAGTTCAAAATATTGACCGTTGATCGCCTGCCGTACTCGGTAATTGTAAGTCCCCTGAATTAAGAAGACGAAATCAAAACAAAGATTTGAATAATCAGGCGTGGGCAATGGCTCAATAATGTTATATGGGATTTCGGGATTTTGCGGGTACGAATTCAGGATAGTAACCAAATTAAGCCCCGCCAGTGTATTGTAATTCGGAGTCTGTACACCATACACCGCGTCCCATGTTCGAGCAGAGTACCGCCCCTGAAATGAAATTAACACCCAAGGAGTATCCATTTCAAGATAACTTACGCCCAACGGAATAACAATATCATACGGGCGCAATCGTCCCCAGCGTGATGTAACCCATCGGGTATCAGGCTGGATTAGTACAGGGTCGTAAGGTGCGCCGTTTTCATCAAAGTAAATGCGCCGTTGTTGCGGGTAATTCCCCCAAACATCCACATTTTCATCCAATGTGTCGCCGTATACTTGCCCCGTATCGTTTGTGATTTTTACGAGTGAACAACCAACAGCGCACCCGTCCCTAAAGCCTACAATTTCCACTTCAATAGCGAAGTTTGATAATATCCAAGAATAGTCGCCTTCGGGGAATGCGGGGTAGTCAGCTTCTGGGGGTTGTTGGGCTGAAACGGGCGCGACCAATAATAGCAACAATAGAACAAATGTAACAATACCTGCAAATTTAGCCTTCATAACTGCCTCTTTCTATATATAAACACAAAACTGGCGAAGGTCTAACCCCCCCCGCCAGCCTGCTCACTTCCCCGTCTAGTCAGATATAAGGAATATGTGAAGCCTTCTATCAACGGAGAAATTAGATTAAATTTAATAAACCTGATTAAAGTTTACACTTACAAGTATAAGCGAAATTGATTAATTAATCAACCACTTTTATTGCAAAATTATCAGGTTAGGGTCGGTTTCGTCTTCACAAAAACCGGACGGCGCGATCATTACTTCAATGGCATGAATACGAACAACAGAACCGCTTAAAAAGCCCGCCTCATTCACCCGCGTCCATAATCTTATAGCGGTGTCAACTTGAAACCCCGCTCTATTCAGGACTCGCCAGTTAATTTCATAAGTCCCCCGAACACTGGGGAACGATTGAGGCGGAAAAACGAACTCGCCCTCGGTGGTAAAATCAGAAACCGAAATCGCGCCTTCTAACCAAATGCTAGTCCCCGAAGTGTTCCCCGGAATAACGCCGATCCAGCCAGTTTGCTTAACTATATGGCAAGTTGAATTATCAAAGACCTGATCAAAACTTACGCCGAAGTCGCCATCAATCTGTGTAACTGTGATTTCCATCGCGGGGTATTCGTTGCCCCTGAAGGAGTAAAGACCCGTATTCATATAAGCTAAGGTGTTTTTTTCACCCGCGACCTGCCAGTAATAATAGCCCTCATAATATGAAGCATACCGCCCGTCCTCGGTACCTAAGTCGGTTGTAAACGCTTCCCCGCCTAAGCAGGGGTTAACGTTTGTGTTGATCAGCGTAAAACCCGACTGGTACGCCCCGAAGCAGTCAGTAAACCCCCGTATTTCTTGCGTCGGCGTTGCTTCGGGGGCTGGTGTTGGCGTGGCGGACGGGACTTCGATTGTTGTACAGCCCGAAAAAAGAAGAAGGGCTAAAAGAAAGCTAATCAGCTTTGACTTCATCACCCAACTCCCCTGCCTGATCAAGACGAGCCGGAACAATTTCTCTGGTTTCATCAGTTGTAATTTTTTCTACAAGTTCAAAGAACTCGTCGTCCGCGTCAATAGTTGAAATCTTCGCTAAAGGTTTACCAACCTGAACGCCGACTTTAACAACCGCTTGCATTGTTTCATTTAGACCCATGAAAATTTCCCGCCATGTATCAATGTATTTTTCATCGGTCTGGGCTTTTTGAAGTGAAGCGGTTAACAGCGCATCGCCGTCCCGCATGAAAACAATAACGCCAATAACAACGACTAACAAAATATTGATAGTCCCCGAAACAATAACCATTGTTTTGTCAAAATCTAACGCGGTTACGGTTGCGACCGTTTCAGCCGTTGCTTCAGGGGTTGTTTCTTGCGCCAATGCTGGGTTATTTACCAAGAAAATCACAAGAAACATCGCAATAATGGCTAATGCAAATTGCCCAATTATAGAATTATTCTTCAGTAACTTTAACATCTTCAGCTTCCTTTTCCTTGTCTTCTTCATTTAAGGTTATGCTTTTCTTAATTATACTATGAACCTGTTCAACTAACGAACTTTTTCCGGCTAACTCGTCGTATTTGATACCATGCAATGCTTCAATTGCAACAATTTGCAATTCCATCACCCGAATCGCCCTAGAAGTTGACAACGCCGACTTTAATTTAACGACTTCCATTTCGGCTTGCTGTTTTTCTAATAGTATTTTTTCCCGTTCTTTAACTTCTTCAGGGGTTAATCCCGCTTTGGAGTCCCCCCCGATCAGTGTCCGGTATAGCCAAATCGCAACAACCGAAGAAATCGCGCCCAGCCCTATCTGAGAACTTAAAACGCCGTTGATTAATTTATCTATCATCAGATTTCAAACTTCGAGCTGCTAAAATTCGAGCCAGTCTTTCTTCAAGCGCGACCACTCTATAACCGAATTTAATGGCAATGAGAAAACCCATCGACCCCGAAACAATATAAATTACGGCGGTTAACCCTACCACGCCAATCCCGCCTGTAAAAATGGCAATGAGCAAGATGGTCGCATAGAGCAACACAACCCCAGTAACTAAAGCTAAGGCGTGTGGATGTTCAGTGTTAATCAGAACAACCGCCGACAAGCCTAAAAGAATATAGTAATATTCCCACTCTAAATCCAACCCAAACAAGACTTGCTTGTCTAACCATGACAGGGTGAAAAATGCGTCCGTGTAAATCAGAATAGGAATAAGCATAAGCATGGGAACAACGAAAACAGATAAGGCGAGTCGCGGGGTTAAGTAATCAAGCCCATCCCAAAGGGAAGTCCCTATTTTGGCGAATACCCCCTTAACCTGATCGGCGACCCTGTGTACACTAGAATTAACCGCCGTTTTTGCTAAGGCGTTGATAACAATCACCCAGCCTGCAAAGATTTCCCAGTAATGTTTCAGGACTTCAAGTCTTTCGTTAATGATTTGTTGCGGTGTTTTATTATTCATTTCTGCCTCTTTTCTAATATTGTATAGATCGGGGAGTCCCCCCGAAGTTAACGCCCATCCGTTTAACTAATTTGTCCGTGCCCAATGCTGATGACAAATTAGTCGATCGGTTGTCTAGTGTTTGCCACACGACCTGATCTTGATTAGCATCATAAGAAACCTCATTAATGTAAGCGTAGCGAGGGTCGGCTCCCGTCCCCGCCCATCCGGGTAACAAGTCCCGAATTCTAAGCCACTTATCAGGTCGCACATCCCAAGCCCTTACGAGATTTCCTTGCGGGGTGTAAATATTCGGGTCGTAATAAGCGTTAGTTACGTAAGCGTACTGGGTACTTGCGGGACGGTAATACGCGACCCTGTAACCTTTATTTGGGTCGTAGGGGTCAATCCCAACCAGCCAGCGTTCACCATTAGAACCTGTTTCTGCTAATTTCTGAATTTGATCCCATGCGGATTGCCCCCCGCGCCGAAGCCCGCTACTGAGAACAGTTGTGTTTACGTTCCACTCCGAAGTGTCAATATCGTTAAAAAACAACCCCCACGACCATGGAGTCCATATATTTGTTCCATTTGCTGATGCTACATTTCCAAAAGATGGGAATAATGAAAGACCTATAACAGTGCTAACGGGATAAATCGTTGCCCCCGCCAATTCATAGCTGTCATATTTAAGTGTATGGTAAAAACCCAAGCAATTAACCTTAATTGAGAAATTAGCCCCGCCCCCCGATTGTGCGCTAATCAAAGGATGCGCGTAATTTTCAGAGAGTACCCTTATAATCCCCGTCGCTGTACTAATTCCTGAATTGTAATTAATCCCAAAATCGTAAGAACCAATAATCCAGCCGTATTTATAGCGCGACTCCAAATTGTCATAAGTGCTATTACTTATACCTTGCTGATTAGGGGATATTGTTGTGTCATGTATCAGGCATCTAAAATCATTCATCGTTTCATCTAGTGATATTGCAATGGTTAAATTACCCGTTGTAATTTCAATTCGGTTTATTAGCCCTTCCCATATCATTTCAGATGGGTTATCCGCCGTAAATTTAACCACCGAGCCGACGCGATTCAATAAGAATTGTTCGGCTTCGGATTTACTTAGTTTCAATTCTAGTGAGGCAACATCGAAGCCCCCCATCGCTTTGATCTTGTGTTTGTAATTGTATGCTAAATACCTGCCATGATTTCTACCCCATGAATGAGGTGCGCCCCCCGACCGTTCAACTTCAGCAGGGCGATCATACACATTCATGTAAATTAAAGGCGTTGCCATTATTACACCTCAATGTCGGCTATATATGTACACCTCGGGATGTAATTTACAGCAACAACCATTTTACCGCTAAAACCAGTCGAGCCGGATAGCCCTGAAGTGGTGGGGTCGTCGGGGGTTGATACTTCCTCGTAATCACTACCTAACGCTATTTTGTTTGTGTTCAGGAAGTGCAATACATTATCCTGATCAGGCAACAGCATAATATTCCCCCCGTTTAATTCGCATGTCATCACCCGCCCGCTTTGCCCTGCTATATTGGGAGCCTCGGTTCCGATTGTGGCAATATCACCCGCCCGTCCGCGACCGGAATACCCTGTATTATCAAGGACTATATTTTTATTGTCCCCCCCCGTAAGCGAATTATCAACAAAGTCGCCGGGTGACACTATAACGGCACTGGGTTCGTCAAACGGCACTAAGATCAAATCAACGACCCTCACAACCAACCCCGCGCCCGAAGCCCGCGACCTGTGTCTTAATTCAATAGACAATGCCCCCGTAAAATCGTCGTCGATTAACAGTCCCGACAAATCTACTTCAGGGTTATTTCCGATCGGCAATTCAACCGTCCCCAATGACAACAAGCTAAAATTGTTAGCTGTTGTAACCGTGACTGGATTCGCATTGCGGGTGCTATCTTGGTAATTTTCTAAATACCCCGTTGCGTTCCCCGTCCGCGACTTAACCCTGACATACAAATCAAGATCAGTTGCCGTCCCGCTTACTAATCTATGGCGCAAATAGACGTTATAACGCCCGCGCATAGCATTCGCTCTCAAGTAATACCCCCCGACCGGATTCGCAGGCGCGGGGAGTGGCGCATATCCCTGCCCCCAACCTAAAACCCCGTCGTCGTTTAACGCCCCCGCAGGGATTGTGACATCAGCCACATATTGCCCCGCGCCGTCGCTATGCGAAGCGACCCCCCCCATTCCTGTGTTGTAAGCAACCGTAATCGTGCCCGTTGTAATCAAGCCAGCGTCACCACCGTTATGTATTAATCTATCACGAACAAAACGCGACAGCCCCTCGGCAATAGAACTAACGGGGACGGGTTTTTTTGTTTGGCGTGAAATGAAAACCTGCCCCCATTTTGGCGACGAGTCAGGGAAATAAATCCCTATTGACGTAAGGGCGGGCGCGTCGCCGGGAATGTCTTCAGCAGGAATTGTAATAAAATTAGTTGTATATTCAGTATTTGACCCCGCTGGGTCGTGTTCCATTTTGTTGTAAATTTCCTGCTCGACATCACCTTTCAACCATACGGGGGCGGACGGGTTAACATTCGGAAGAAGCGTTAAGTCCCCCCGCGCCCAATCTTTCCACTCACCCCGCCTGATAAATGCCGATTTCTTGGGGTTATCGCCCGGTGCAACCCCAACCCGCCAGTAAGGCTCCCGTGTTACAAGGATTGTTATATTTCGGGAGGTATTCGATTCGTCTTTGCTGGGATTCGCTATTGAGATTTCAATATTCTTGATTTTTGCGTATTGATGAATTTCAACACCTAAAGGCTTCCACTCTATATACACAGGATCAATGGCATGGTAAGTGGTAGCTAACTCCCGCGCACGAGCGACCCACTTCTGTAATTTTGAAATATACCGCGCCATCTCAATAACGCTATTACCTTTTACAAGACCGTTGAAGGTTTCTAAGACATCGGCGGGGGCGGTTGAGTTAAGCGCCCCCCCTTCTAGGGATGGATGGTCTACATATTGCCCCCCGCCCTTTAATGAGGCAATCTGAGGAGTCCAACCATTGTTATTTAAAATAACACCCACGTCGATAGGTTTGTCATGTTTCAAAAGAAGCATGTCTTTGCCTAATTCGGCTGAATGTTGCTCCTCGCGGGGGACGGGAAGCCCCATTACAAACGCGACTAATTCATAATTTTTATCACTGATCATTATGGAAATCCTGACGTTATTTGAAGTGCGGTATTTGTTGCTTGATTAGCTGAAGCAGGATTGCTTGGGTTAATCGTAGTGTTATTGTTATATGTCTGACTGTTATAGTATTCGCCACCGTATGGAATGCCGGGTAATGAGAGCGACCCCGGTAAGGCATTAGCGGTTGTGACCAAATTGCCAAATAATAAAGAGAGTGCGGTTAAGTCTGTAGTCAATGCCCCCATGCTTGTCTGAACAGTCCCGACAAATTGATCAACTCGACCTTCGGTAACGCCTAATTCGGTGTCAGCGCGGGTGCTAAAATCACCAAAACTACCCCCTGCCTCGTCTAATGCGAGCGCTAAATCGCTCCCTGATTGCTCGACGTTTTCATTCATATCGCCTATAAATTGGGTAACATTATCAGTGGCGGTTTCTGTTATAGTTTCTAATTCATCTAACGGAATACCCGCGTCGATCGCCATCTGTTCAATCGACGCGACTAGACCTTCCTCCCCTGTCACTTCTTCTAAGTCCCCCGCAAAACTTAATGCTTCAGTCAAAGCGTCCGTGTCTACCGCCTCGCCCCTAAATGCGGTAGACAACGATTCATTCAGGCTATCTTGTAAGACCGCAACTGCGTCGTCGGCTATAGTATTGACGCTTTCCAAGTCTATAAAATCGGACATATCAGTAACATCGAGCAAAGCGGGGTTTTCAGACAACGCTAATAATTGAGCTTGAAACGCTTCAGCAAATTCCTCCGGCACATTTAATAATTCGGTTTCAGCGTCTAACATATTTTGTACAAATTCGGGACTTTCGGCATTTACCATTTCTTGCAATGCTTCAGCCGTTGATCGTACAGTGTCCTCGTCCGGGTAAAATTCTGTTAACAATTCACTACTGGATAAGTTTGCAATTGTTTCCATCGCATCGCGTAAAGCGACTATTTGTTCTACGTCGCCAATTTCAACCGCCGAGTCAAATTGATCAGACAACTGGGTTAATAAGTCGCTAGACTCGACCCCCCGTGTTAAGGCATCAGAAACCGCGTCTTCAATGTCGGCGGTATTGTCAGCCGTTGCCAAGTCAATCTGTAATTCCCCTCCCGCCAAAGTTCCTAATGCTTCCCTAATGCCATCACCTGAAGTGGTTGGTACAACATCCAGTACATCGGCAAGGGCTAAACCCAAACTAAAGAAGCCGTCGCTTATTGCCTCACGGACATCAAGCAAAACTTCTATTATTCGGTTGTCATCAAATGACATACGGAAAGAAGCACCAATGCTTGCGCCTGATTGCACATTATCAAAAAATGACTGTAAATCGCCTGCCATTTCATCAAGGAGTCCAGTAATGTCAAGCTGATCATCTAGGAACTCGCCCAACCCGACTGAAACGACACGCTTTGCGCGTTCAAGCGCGTCGGGTAAATTACTGCTAAGTTCCACGCCTGCATCTTCAAGCGCACTATCAGTAACAATCAATTGTTCGTCAATATCGGTTAAGGCATCAAGAAATACCTGCGGGTTAAAATCCTCAAATTGAGTCCCGAATACTTCAACCGCCTGACGACTCCGCTCGGCGGGGTCTTCAATCCCCGACAATGCAAGCATTACTGAATTGATAAATTCGCCACCGGAAATCCTACCCTGCCGGAAATCTTCAGCAAGTTCGTCGACCCCTAAGTTTTCAAAAATCCCTTGTAATTCTTCGGGGTTTTCAGTTACCCGAATTCTGAATTCACGAAACGAGTCGGCGATGCGGTCGGTGTTATCAATACCCGCGTCGAGTCCGGCGTTTAATAAATTCATTGCCCCTTCAGCGTCAAGCCCCAGCCCCTTGAACGTCGTGCCGTATTCGTTAAAGGTGTCTAGAAAATCGCCACCAATATTCAGCCCGTTCTGGAAACCCGTTTGCAGCACATCGCCCGCTTCGTCAAATGATGTTACTAAATCATTACGGACTAAGTTGACCATTGTTCTAAGGATTTCTTGTGGGTCTTCCCCGTTTATATCAGACAACATCAAAGCGTTTTCAGTCGCTTCTTCTAAGTTGCCCATTTCAATGCCGTATTGCTGTGAAAGACTTAATACCTCGGCAATTTCGGAGCGCGAACCGCCCCACCCATTGGTGAAAATGTCATTAATTAATTTATCAGCATCAGGTATCATTTCGCTTGTGGTGGCGTTCAAGCGACCTAAAATGCTATCCATTTCAAGCAACCCACTAAGTCCCGAAATATCGGCGAGTCCGGTAATAAAATCAACCGCCCCGCCCGTAATTGTGGTCGCTATCGAAATTACATTACTTGTATTTGACAGAAAATTAGTAAGGGCTTGATAGTCCGAACTTTCGTTAACATTAACATCGACATCAACGTCATCGCCATCAGCACTATCTATCTGCCGAATCAATTCAACCAATTCGGAAAGATTGACATTAACCCCTACGTCAATATTTTCCCCGTCAATGCCATCGACGGTTGTTTGTGTGTCGTCTAATTCAGTCGAGTCGACATCAACATCGACGTTAATTTCTTGCCCATCTAAATTGTCAATATCAGATTGAACATTAAGCAATTCACCCAGCGAAACACCCACGCCAATATTGACACCCTCAGAGTCGAGGCGATCAATGTAACTAAAAACACCGCTTATCGCGGTGTCGTCAATGTTTACGCCTATATTAATGTCTTGCTCTAATTGGTTTAGAGTTCTGACTAAATCAGCTTTTTCCCTCTCAAGTTGTTTTGTATCTAACTTAACAAGGATTTCTAATTCAGGTGTATCGCCCGGCATAGGGTTTTGCCTTAATTGTTATTTTTTTTAGCTTCGGTTTCTTCATACATTTTTATGGCGGGGGAAGCCTTAGACAAAATAAGCCAGACAATTCGTCTGGCTCGGTTTTGGCGAGGCATTCCATACCATTGCTCATCAGTTAACCCGCTTTTCATAATTGCCTCGCTTTCAATCATGGCGTAACCGTTGCTAGTTATTTCAAGCAAGGACTCGAAGGCGGGGTGCGTTTTAATCAATTCGCTTACTGGAACGCCGTTTATCTTTTGGTTGAAAGTAAATGAACTGGTCGTCCACCTCCTTTTGTGTGACTAGCATTTTCCACCGTAAAGCGTCGTTAATTGATTGTATATCATCGGTGTTGACCAGTGCGAAAGTAAACAGAACGGTTTGCCAGTCTTCAGCCCCCTCGTATTTGCCGGGGTTTTTCGCCTTAAGTTTTTCAAGGTCGTCACTGAAAAACGCTACCAACTCGTCGCGCTGATCAACCGGAATCGAAACCCGTTCTGCGAATAAGGTTTCGTTAATATATCGCTTCCGTTTAACCAGTGTGCTAGTTAACATCCGTTGTAACAATACGTCTTGATAATCGATATACGTCGCTTCGGGGTCAAGCGCACCTTCTAGTTTCTTTTCAAACGGTTTTGTATCCGGTTCAGGGAACTTTTCCGTCGCGTCGTCGCCAATTGACAACAAATACGCCTGTGTAACTGGCTCGGCATGAACAGTTAAACCGTTTGTTAGTTCAATTTGTATAATCTGCCTCTTTAGATTCATAACTATTGACCTATTCCGTAAATCTAATAATCATCCCCTTTGAGGAAACGACCTCGCCCACGGCGAGCACCTTACGCTCATTATAAACCACAATTGAATTCAGTCCAACATTCGTGGGCATATCAATTTTTTCAATATCGCCCGCCCCCGCGCCACCGGAAATATCGCGGTATAAAGTGCTTGCACCTGATTTCGTGTGAAGTATAAACATATAAGCCCCGCGATACCCCGCAAAACCGAAGTCCGCAATTGACCCCGCAGAGAAAACATTCACGCTGACAAGTTCAAAAACAGGAGTCGCCTTGGTTGTATCTTTACAGACATAAACCGCGCCGTTATCAAGCCCGACATAAAGCCAATTCGTGCGCTGGGGCGGAACACCTAACGCGGTAATTGTTTCGGTTGTTAAACCTGTAATGGTGATGACTCCATAAACACCATTCATATAACGAACCAGTGCGCCGTTTGTACCTCCTAGGAAAAACAAATCTTCAGTGGCAACTTTCGACTTGGTTAAGTCTTCAGTTGTGACAACTTTGGAAGAATTCGAGTCAGTCCACAACACGCCATCAGTCGACTCGGAGATAAAGCCCCCCGCCCCCGCGCAAACAGCAAGATTAGAAGAAACTTTAATAACAGTTTCAGGAAAGTCCGTCCACACCCCTGCTAGGGTATACGCTGAGGCAGTCCCCATCACCACATCATCGATATCAGCATAGGAAATACCCACTAAATTAGAGGCGACTAATAATAGCCCTTGAAAAACGGCTAAATCGTCGATATTTTCCCCCGCCCCCGTTAAGGTATTAACCGCAGTCCATGCCCACGTTGTTCCTTTATCAGCAGAATAACCAACTTTAGCATTGGCGGGGACTGCGGTTTGATCGCCCCCCGCGAATGTGTGGTGGGCATAAGAAATTGCAATATTTACAGCTTCGGCTTCAGCTTCAGATTTATTATCCGCAGAAATTAACTTATAACTTCCCAGCAACCTCCCGCCGTCGATACTTAACATGCGGTTTAATTTATCAACACCCGCCTCGCCAGTGCCCGCCCCCTTCTTCAGTGACCCACTAAAATCTTTTCCCGTTACAGTTGTATTAACAATCATAACGTGATTTTCGTAGTTTGTCGGTTTTGATAAGTCCCTGCAACCATTACGAATTAAGAGATTAGTCAAATCAGGCAAGCACAAATCGCCCCCCGCGCCCGCAAGGTCGTCCATTAATTGGCGCGTTTTTCGAGTCATTGATAACGATAATTGCGCGGTGTAAGCCTTCGGGTCGCTTGTATATTCTTTCTGAAGGTAAACGTCTTCCCCATTAGCCCCCGCGCCCCATCGATGTTGCACATCCCGACCGCCCCCCGAAGGGTTGTTAATTCCATGTTGAATGCCTATCGTCTTCCAAGGATAACCTGCGCCCCCACTCTGAACTGAAACGATATTTTGTGAACGACTATTTCCCCAATCGCTATCGCTTGGAACGGTTGAATTACTCATTATGCCCTCTTTCGTTATATCTTGCGCTTGATTTTTTTATAGATAGTCCGCGTGATTTCGTCTTTCATTGTTTCAGCGTAATGTTTCGTAAAATCGCGGTTTTTAATACCGGGGTGCATAACCCGTTTTCTGATTATAGTCGCCCCTGATCTTTTCCCATCACCCACATTAGCTTGTGCAATCGGTCGAGTTTTGGCGTTGTAATTTTGCCTGAAGGCGAGTGCCCCATTCGGGTCTTTAGGTTCAATGGGGTACTTTTTCTTATCTTTTCCATATAACCCCGTCCCTAAATTGACATACACCCACAGCATTTTATGGCGACCTACAGCCCGCGCCCGAAGTTCAATTCCCTTGGTTACGTGTTCAACTGTAAAAACCCACTTGGGCTTATTTTTCCAGTTCGCTATAGTCAGGCGATTATATACATGCCAATCGCGCCCGACTTCTTCTAGCCCATCAACCAGCCCCGCTTCAAGATCGTTAAACCAGCGCGTAATTTGACGGGCGATATTAGCCATTGCGCCCTACCCTTTAACCCAAAGTTCGGAAGTAATGAATGAATGCACGTCTTCAGGCTTGGAATTTACAAACCACTCGCCGTCATTTTCAAACGGTTTATATTGCTTGCATGTCCGCGCCCCGACTTGGGTTTTAGGGTCAACTGGTTTTACAAATTTCAGTAAAACATGGCTCGTGCCGGTCTTTTTGGTTGTTTTACTTTTTGGCGGTTCCGGCGTTGTTTCTTCCTTGCTTGTTTCATCATTCATGTTGAAAAACCACCTTTATATAACTTGTGTGTTTCGATTAATCGCCACGCCTCTTTTTGTCCGTGTTTCCGCCCGAACTCAAAGTCCACGTCGCGCTCGTCCTCATAAGCTGTATTGTCAGTGTTCCAGATAGTGTTATTGTCAAGACAATTACCATGATCAGCCGTCAGTACATTCGTGTTAGCCAAATGACAAACCGCCTTAATTAGATCGTTTTCATAAAACCCGCTTGCTTCAGGCTTGCCAGCGCGGTACGAAACCTCGACGTGGCTTACTTGCGCCGTCAGATTTACAGCGTTATCTAATTCAACCGTGAATTCGCCTTCTTCAGCGTTGATCAGGTAAGGGGTTAATGTGCCCCTGTTGCCTTTATAATCAATCGCTTCAACGGCGGTCGTTGAATTAGAGTAAACCCTGAATACATCAACCGCCGTTACGAAATGATCAGCATTAGAAGAAATGGCATAGTTAACCGATAATTCCTCATTACCCGGCAATTTATAACTTTGGCTCCATATTGAAGGCTTTACAAACAATGATCTATGCCCCGCGATTGTTGCGACCGTACCGGAAACCACAACTGTTAAGGGCATAATCTCATATAGCGGACTGGCTTCTATACCGCCGTCCGAAACTTGGAAATAAACCTTTATTTCTTCAGGGGCGGTGCCAACCGGAACCGTCGCTGTAATTGTTGCCTGATCATTATCAGGGAAATCGGCGACCGATTTTGAATAAGCAACTGAAGCCCCCGCTTCTAATGAGGTAATAGCCCGAACGCCAAAACTTTGAATAAAGCCGTATTTAGTACACATAACTTGATTAAGCCCCCGCCCCTTCAGGTCGATTCTCTCTTTAACTTCATAGACCGGAAGCGGTGCGAAGTTCAAAGCGGTCTTAACACGGTTGAAGGCATACCGCAACTCCCGCGCATAGTAATCCCGCGCATATTGGGTAAAACCTAGGCACCCGTATTCGGGAACCGAGTCGCCGTCAATCTGATTAAACCACCACTGATTGATCAGGTTATGTTTTCTGAATTCGTCTAACAATCCGTAAGTTTTAAAGTTCGGGCTAATAGCCATTCAATCATTCCTTTGGAATTTCAATCAAGTCGGCGGGGTTTATAATCTTGTTTGTTTTACGCCCCCGCGTTTTCCGTTTCGGGGTTACTTCGGGCTGATCAGCGTAAAACCATTTACCTGTGCTGGTTAGTAATTCCCCGTCGCTTGTGTAAACGCTTAAGGGTTTACCCGGCACGTATTGATAAACAGCAACCGCCCCGAAGACCGCGCCCAAAGGTAACTCGTCGTCATTGGCTTTGACAATGTTTACTTTTTTATCAGCCATTGTTACCCAGTCCTGAAGAACGGGAAATATATCAGAGCTTTACCCGCGCTTGCATCACTGTTGGAGCCGTCATATTGCATATTAATTTCGGTTTCCGCCGTAAGCGGTACCCCGTCAAAAGCGGTCGCAATCATTCCGGTTACGATTTGCCCCGCGCTTGAAACGTCGAGATTGAGCGCGTAAGCGTCCCCGTCGCCTGCCTTACCAATGTCCAGCAAGTCGGTGCCAGTGTCATCAAAGGCAACAATAACGTTAACCTGCGGGGGCAAAAGAATAGCCCCGCGAGGTATTACCCCAATAACCACTGGAGTCCCGTCGTCGGTGTATTCAATAACACCCATGATCGCATCAAGCCCGAAACCCGCGTCGCGGGCTAAAAAGCCGTATTGATCAACACTATAATTACCCGTTGGGGTAATAGTCATAACACCCTCCCTTAATAGCTGGCTTTTTGACCAATGATATACGCGCCGACTGTAACATCAACGCCGGAACCTGCAGTCGTAGCAACCACACGGACGTATTTCTTCAGCAAACCGCGCCGTAATGTTAGGCGTTCAAAAACCGCAACCGCGTCGGTTACTTGGGTGAATGTAGCGGGGTCGCCGTTGTCATCAACCAAGATCGACGCATCAACGGCGGTAAATGTTGAATTGTCTTCTGCATGTTCAACCGTAAATGTGATTGTATCACCTGAAGAAGCCAAGGGCGCATCGACTAAAACCTGAACTGGAAGTTCATAATTTGCAATACTAACGCCAGTCCCATTTACCGCGCCGACCGCGACCGACCTCTGAACGCGAAGCGACGCTTGCACATCTAATTGATTACTTGTATAAAATGCACTCATGATTTTACCTTATCATTTTTTGATTTAGTTTCTTTAATCAGGTTTAGCTTTTCAATTTGATCAGGCTAGCGGTTAACGCACACCGGAAATAACAGTAAACGCCTCGTCGTATTTAGATCGAACATCGGCATAAATATGGGCGATTATTTGAGTTTGCAATGAAGACGCTAAACTGTAAGGGTCAATCATAAACTCGACCTGATTGCTCAAACCAACCGCAAGCGAAGACCAGCGACCGAAGTAAATATTTGAACAATCGCTATTTGTTCCAACCGTCCGATTACGTAAAACAACGTTACTCGTTTTGTAAGGAATGCCATATAAGAACTCCCCTGCCCGGTCGCCCCAACCATGTCCCATGATAGGTAAGCCGTCGCCGTCTTTCATTGCAGTAAAACGCCGTTTTGTGCGCGGTGCCATCAACCAGCCCCAGCTATCATCTTCTTCTACATTTGCATCTTCAACAAGACCGATGGCATCGTTCAAATCTTCAAGGGTTGGTTTCCGCCCGTTGGTGTCTAATTGAGTGTTTACAATGTTAGGCAAATTCAAAACGCCGACCGGACTCGCGCCCGTGTTGGTGCCAGTCACACCGCCGTCGCCCCGTAAACAGGCGATCATAATGGCGCGGTTAATCGCATATGTGATTTTTTCACGAATGCGCGATTCGTAATTAATCCGACTGTTTGTTAAATATTTATTCGGGATTGGAATGCGAACAGCTAAGGGTTTCGGCACTAACATAATACCGCCGACCGTTTCGCTTGATTGCGGAATGGTTGTCCCTTCCCCTACCCAGTAAGCGTCCGGCTCGGTGCCGTCTTTCATCAGCGTCATTGTTTCAATCCCGTCCATCGGGACTTCATCAATACCCATTTCAAGCAAGGGTAACTTATCACGCAACGCCGGAATGAATTCGTCAGCGATTTCGTGGTTAAGAATGTAACCACCAGTCGCACCCTGCTCATAGGAAACGGATTTACCCTCGCGCAAGTCCTGAAGCATTGATTTAATATCTGGTTTTGGCGTATTACTACCCCTCCGCATTAATTGAGTCATGCTTCGGGATTTCTTTCCGCCACGCGCAACCGGAATAATTACCCCGCCCTCTTGTTTATTACGGGCTTTTGAACGCTCCCGCGCTAAAGCCAGTTTATTATGATCAAAGAGAATAACAGATTTACCCTCACCCTCTAAAGCGTCGCCTTCCATATCCATATCTTCTTCTTCAGCAAAGAGGCTATCAACCATCGCCATGACATCTTCGCGTGTTGCGTCGGACGGTAAACCAAGTGCTTCCAAAACGCTAGGGACTTCCATCTTAACTTCAGCGTCGTCGAGTTCAACCTCGTCGCCTTCCATTTTTGCGGAAATGACGGTTTTGAAATCTTCCTTTGCTTTAATATAGGCTTTGTCATCAAGCCCTTCTTCAAACAATCCAAGTTCGATTAAAAGCGACTTCATAACGCCTACGGGGGCACCCGCGTCTAATTTTGCTAATGGCATCTTTTTGACTCCTGAATTAATGATAATAGGGGTTTGATCATTCACGCTTGTTTCAGCCGTTTCTTCCTCAAAAAACATGACTGGTTTTGAAATGACCGTCAACGAATTACCGTTGAATATTTTTTCAGTGTCAAGCCCTATTGATTTATAAGCTGATTCTAAAATTGACACGTCCGTCATTCTTGGCTCGGCGGGGGTCGGGGTTAATGAACCTTCAACAATTCCCCAGTCGATAATCTTCCCTGACTTATCAACTTTAACCAAATGAGGGAGGGCACCTGAAGACCAGTTCAATACTTTCTTTGAAACCAAACGCCGGACTGATTCGACATAGCGTTTATGAGTTTCTATCTGGTCTTTTTCCCAAAGATCAACATTTTTAATACCCAGTTGACCTTCAGCCCAAATCCCTGTTTTGTCAATTTTCAACTTATCAATGAAGCCAACGGCGACCGATTTCCATACGCCGTCCGCGCCGTGATGATACAAAATAGGGCGACGGTCGTAGTAATCTAAATAGTAGTTTGTTTCGGGGGTGAAAAATTCACCTTCAAGGTCGCGCTGGCGTTCACTACCGAACACAACTAGATAGCCACCAATGCGTTCCCCGTTGGTATTTTCTAGCATCTTAACAGCAAATTCTTTATTTGTCATCTTTTTACCTTACAGATTTCAGACTTGCAAGTTCTAATTAGATTATGCAAATTTACGCGACGGCGGTTTCTTCAGTATAAATCGCCTTAATTCTTCCCTTTGCCCGCCCTTTAACCGTTCGGAGGTTGCAACCACATCTATACCCCTTACATTTGGTTGCTTGCCCTACCCTCGGCGGGTTATGAAGGTTATGTTTTCTGTATATATTCCGGCGATGGCGTTGTCCTGACAACTTTTTGCAAGTCGTGCAGTTGTCTTTTGTTCGATTAACAGCCCATTCTTGCATAGGGTTGTAACCCGCCGAATCGAGTCCGGCTGAATAGGCGGGGTTAATGGTTCCGGCAAACCAAAGGGCTGGCTTATTGTCAATATCCCCGTCCGTTATGCCGTCATTAGCCAGTAAATTTTTGACCAATTTGTTAATTAAAGGCGTGGCTGAAACGGTTAAGGCTCTAATTGTTGCCAAGTCATCTTCTGACATTGAACCGTCAAGCACTCCCCCGTCGATCAACCCGTCTTCATAAGCGATTCTGATGTAATGAGAAACAATAGACCGGAAGCGGTCGCGCAAAACCCGTTCGGGCATATTACGCGCTTTTGCACGTTGAAGTAGGTTTTCAATGTCGCCTTCAAAGTCGAGCCGTGTTGATTGAATCGATTTAAGGGCTAACAGCTTCTTAGCTTCTGAATACCAGAAATCATAATCTTCTGATAAATCAATCAAAGCACTTTTAACGCCGTCCGCTTCTGGGTCTAAATTAATGAAGCGTGATTTCCCCAGCCGTTGATCAGGGTTTTGAATACGTCTTACAAACCGGACGACGTTTTCAGGCAAATATTCAAACTCGAACTCGACCGACTTCCCTTCCTTCTTCATTTTACGTCGCCAGTTCTTTAATTCTTGTTTAGCCTCGCGCTTCAAAATTGCGACGCGGGGGTCTACTTGCTCGTGGATTGTTTCATAGTCATTACGTTGAATAACCAAGGCTTGTCCGTCAAGACCGAAAACAACCTCGGCGGGGGTGAAATCCTTCGCTAATTCAGCCGGAATATAAGCCAAGGTCACATGGGGAGTCCAGTCGCTTGGCTTACTGTGTTCTGACATTTCAACGCGGGTGCGCCGGAAGGCACTATAAATATATTCCTGAAAAACTTGAAGCCCTGATTGATTATGAATAAGCAAAACTAACGGGACTAAATCATCGTCGGCTTCAAAGACATCCAACGAATGAGTAACCAAAACGGGAAAATCTAATTCAGCCGGAACGTCGGCGATTATTTCATTCGCCTGATCAGGTGAAACATTAGGCGAATAAGCCAGCGTTACATGGTATTCTTCAGGCTTAACCCATTCAATATCATCATTTCTGAATTGTTCCTTCAGCCGTTCGCAATACTCAGTTATAGCGGGGTCGTCAGTCAATGTGATTGACGAGTACAAATGATCAGTGACGGCTTTACCTGTAAACGCCCGCCGAATCGAGTCAGGCAATGCTTTGAGTTTGTCCAGATGTGATTGATCAATATAACCGTAAGGCATTTTAACTTGCTTGTTACCAGCGTCTTCTTTTTCGATTTCGACTTTATCTTCTTCAATTTCAACGTCGGCGCGGTTGCGCTCACGGTCTACATTGACCTGCTGAATTTGGGCGGTCGCCTGAAGGCTATCGGCTTCAGCTTGCTGGGCTAACAACGCTTGATCAGTTTGCCCACTCGCGTGGGGGATTTCATCTCCCGGAATAATACCCGCGTTGATTGTTGACGGGGCAATAACAAGGTTATACCGCCATACGTTTCTAAAGTCCGCAATCGGTACCCAGCCCACGCCTTCATACCAATGCAAATTTTTAAATTCAGGGGCGGGCTTTTCACCCAGCGCAACCTGAACAACGTCCAACGAAATCGCGCCCGTTTTTGATTTAAGTTCGATTGTTTCAATCTTCTTTAGTTCGTCTTCAGTCAAAAACGGGACGGAGTCTTTATCTAATTCAACTCTATATGTTGATTTGTAATCGCGGGCTAATTGTTCTGTGAAGTGCGAAGCATACCACTCGCCACGCGGTAACAGCCAGCTTTGCGCCCAATCCGAGCTATCTTCTGATCGACTTAAGCCTGAAGAAACAAGATAGGAAGCAACCATTGAAAGTGGAACGCCATAAACCGCGCTTGTTGTTTGCCACACTTTTTCATCTAAGTGCCCCAGTTGCAAATCTTTAAACGCTGATCTTAACTCTTTAACGTCCCAGCGTTGAACTGTTCCGAAATTAGTGCCCGCATTCCGACTCCCCTTCAGGGCGCGGGACATGCTTGCCATTAACTTACGCAATGACGAGTCGTTAACCTTAACATTTTTAGCCTGATCAACGGCTGGTTGAAATAGCAAAGGCGGAACCGCGCCATTTTCAAATGTAGCCTTTTCGGTTGTATCAACTTCATAACCGATCATGGCGGTAATATAGGCGACTTCAGCCGGAGCCAGCCCGTCGTAATCATCGAGTAAATCAATTTCAGTTAGCCATACCGCGTCATGAGGATATATAGTTCTTTCTAAATAATCCTCCCACTTGCGGTTGTCAGTGTCACCCCGAATAAGCCAACGCAATATTTGGGAACGCGGGTCGGTGTCGTAAATCGTAGGGTTAACCCATTTTAAACTGGTTGGAATATCATTATCCCGGCGCAACTTGTAAAGTAAGTTGTAACCGAAGTAACAAAGGGATAATTCAGATCGACGCATTAAGTCCGCGAATTGATGCTTACCAGCAAAGAATAATGTAAGCGGGTGTTGTTCCGGTAAAGCCTGATCGCCGTCAAATACTTTGAATTTAAATTTACCGACATTATCCGACCGAATTTGTGAATTCACATAATTTGGGGGTGAAACTCGGCGCAAGTGTGCAAGCTGAATCGCGCTGGGAATTTCTACGTCTTTACTTGATAAGTAAGCATTCAACTGGTGCATATATGTTTTTATGCCTTCAGCGTTGCTCGGTCTATACAGCTTTTCCAAAAAGTTAAAACCTACCATACGTGTACCTCGTCATTGTTTACATCGGCATATAGGGCTGTATACCATGCCTGAATTATTGCGTCCGCTTTATCAGTTGATCGCCCTATACGCTTTTTAATGTCAGGTTTCGACTCGATTTGATATTGACCATTTACAACTTTGAAACGAGGGGCGCACAATTCGACTCTGATTTCACGGTCGTCCGGCAGTGCGACAAGCTGATCAGCGTCAAGCAATGCTTCCCTGAACTGCCACCACATCTGTGAACGGACGTTTTTAAAACCGTACCGGCCCGTTTGATCAGTGTCATCGGAACCTTCCGACGCTACTATTTCAATAATGTCAGCGTTGGCAAGTTCTAGCGCATCAATTACCCCCGCGCCGTTGCCTATAGCATCAACACCGATCAGCGCGTTTGTTTCCATTAGGTCTAAAGCCCAGTAAGAAACATCCCAACCTCGGGGGGTTTCCACTCCGGGCTTAACTTCTAAGGGGTCAAACCACGAACCGTACAATTTAGCCAGTACATTGTTGTCAGCCCCGCCCCGCGCAACATCTAAACCGCAAGCCTTCAAAGCTAATTCGGGCCGTTCGCCTTCCCTAAATCGCTTTTGCGCGTCTAATACCGCTTGCGTCGGTATAACTTGCCAGTCATCGTCGGCGGGCTTCAGTCCAAAATCACCAAACAGTAACTGGGAGCGTAACGGTTCCGGCGTTGCGTTTAGCGTTGCCATGTAATTGGTTTTCATCAACACTGGATTATCTGATAATTTCGCCGGAATAAACGTCCGGCTTTTAGCCTTAACAAAAACGCCTTTTTCAATTTCGACTTTATAATCTTTTTCGACTTCGGTATCTATGCCATCAATAGTCATAAACCAGCGTAATTCCCCCGGCTCGGCGGGGTTTATATAGTCAGGGTCTAACCAAGGGGCCCAGTATTTAATAACCCACTCCCCTTCTATATCTGAAGGCGGGTTTCCGGTACAGACAACCCGACATCGCTGGTCGGGGTCTTCCGAACGATTCCAAGCGATTAAAAACCTGTACATGCTTTCGGTAAATTCGGTTATTTCATCAAAAGCGTAAAAATCAAAGGGACGACCTCTATACTTTTGTAATACCTTGGAATGAACCAGCGACCCGAATTCAACCATACGCCCAACGGAGCCAAGTCGCCAAACATGAAGCGACTCATTGTAGGAGTCGTGATGGCGATCTTTATCAAAGGTGTTGTAAATCACCCGCGACCGTTCAATCATTGATCGCATCGACGGGAATACGCGACGCATAATAAGCGAGTTCTTATGCGCGGTTCCGGCTAGCCCTAAAGCTAAATCGGTTTTACCCCCGCCCGCCTGCCCGCCATAAAACAATTCGTCAGCTTCGCTTAAGTAAGCATCAGACTGGGGGGAATCTGGGAAGGGTGCCCAGTCGATTCCTGTTAAGCGGTCGTCGCTCACATACTCGAAACCGAATTCTTCTTCAAGAACAAAATCAACTATTTTCTGATCGGTTAACATAACGCGCCCGTTGAATAAGCCTTTCAAACACGACCGCAGGGTCTAGCCCCGCGTCTTCCATTTCTTTCATCACCTTAGCAACATATTCTATTGTTATATTTCCTGACAATTCAATCTTAGTCGGTGCCAAGGTACCCAGTAACTTTGTTTCAAGTTCAAGGGCGCGTAATGCTAAGTTTCCATTTTGTCTAGCCCATGCGTCCCGCTTAATCTGATTGATTTCCTCTAATTGGCGGGCTTGATGATCGTCGGTTGTTTCATCAGCACGAGTGCGCCAGCGACCCTTCAACACCTTCAAGTCCTTGCGGATTGTCTCGGCTGAAAAGGGTTTACCCGTCTTTAGGTTATATATAGGCGGGCTGTGGCTCCATAAGGCTTCTTTGATTTCATATAGGGTTAAACCCTTTATTCGCAATTCCGAAACAAGCGACCGACGTATTTCAACCCTATGTGCATTAGCGTTATCAACCTTCATGCAACAACCTCCCCCCCCCTAGAAAGTGGGGGTTGCAAGTTTCCCCACTTGGGATTACAATATGTATATAGTCAGATAGTAATTAAGGAATTAACCGAATGACACATAACGAAATGATCGCACCAAACGTAACCCGTAACCAAATTATGAAATTTGCGGAATTAGCGGATGCGATTGAATGTTCAAACAGTTCAACCCGCACTTACCGCGTTAACGTTGTTTTAGGAAACCAAGACGACCCCCGCCCTTACTGGGTAGCAGATAGCCCCCGAACAGCAGGTCGCCTGATCAAAGCGGGATTTCAATACGCTTAATAAATAAAAGCCCTTGTCAATTGATAAGGGCTTTTATTTTTCGAGTTCAGGCTGAAGCCCCATATTTTCTAATCTCTCAAGAATAACCGCGACATAATGGGATTCGAGTTCCATTCCGAAACCTTGTCGGCGTGTTTGCTCACAAGCGACTAAGGTTGTGCCGGAACCGCAAAACGGATCGTAAACACCCTGCCCTATTTCGGTATTATTCAAGATAGGGCGACGCATACAATCAAGGGGTTTTTGTGTAGAATGCCCAGTCGACTCGTCCCCTTCCCCGTCAAGTTTACCCGCATTTGCCGATTTTATATCCCAGACCGTGTTTTGAGTTCGGTCGCCCTGCCAATTTGACGACATCCCTTTCCTAACAGCGTACCAGCATGGCTCATGCTTCCAGTGATAATTAGCCCGCCCAATGCTATGATTTGATTTATTCCAGATAATCTGCGATTTAATCTCATAACCCGCATTGATTAAGCTATCTTGAACCGCCCCTGCAAATAAGCCCGCGTGCCACACATAGGCGACTTGACAATCAGCTAAAATATAGGCTTCAGTCCAGTCCGCATTGTCATCATTGGCAACAACCCCTGAAGCGTGGCTGGCTTTTGCATCAATTTTACGTCGCCATGACGGGTCGTAATTAACCCCGTATGGGGGGTCGGTATCCATTAATACAGGTTTAACGCCATTGAATAAACGTTTCACCTGATCAGCGTCCGTCGAACTGCCAATAAGTAAGCGGTGTTTAAATTTACCTTGGAGGCTTGGAATAACCCAAAGTTGCCCCACTTCGGTTTCCCACTTCCCTTGTAGCTTATTCATTTCTTCTTCGCGGGGACTTTCTTGAATGCCCCCGTTTTCAGATTCTTGTTTTACCAGCGCGGGTGAAATCAACGCGCTTAACTCTTTTGAAGTGAAGAATTTACTTAAATCCAGTCCGGCGTTTTGATCAGCAATAATTTGCTCGGCGTTCCACTTAAGTGAGACTTCCCCTGCGCGATTGTCATAATATGCCAATTGGCGGGCGGGGTTATCTTCTTCTTCAGATAATAAATCTAAATCAGTGCGCTTAACAACGACTAACTTAGTCCCGTCCGTTTCGACGATAATAGTATCTTCAAGCCCCGCGTCAGAAGCGGTCGACGTTGCTTTGTTGCCCGCGATCAAATAATCGTTTTTATCAGTAACAACCGACCGCCCCAGCCCCGTTTTAGCGACCGAATTACTAAGCATCATCCCGCCTCTTTTGGTTCCGGCGTTGGCATTAGCGGGGTCTTGTTTCAGGTCGGCGACTTTACCCTTTGCAACTTTGGGATTCTGATCAGTCAAAACATTAGCCCCCGAATAATGTAATGGCAACCGTAGCGGTGCCAGTTACCGCGATCATTGATAAATTATTTACGTTTTCGTCACTGTCAAGCGTTAACGATGTGCCCGCCGTGATTAAGTGCCCGCGATTCCCTGATACTACAGGGGTCGTGCCGTCGCAATACCACAAAACATTTTCATCATAAACATGGACTAAAACAGAACTGGCTCGTTCAATGTCAGCTTTTGAAAATCCTAAATCTGAAAGAGTTTTGGCTGTAGCAGTGATTGTTCTAACAGTGCCATTGTCGTCATTTGTAGCGATTGCGCGATTGTCAACATATACCATTTTAATATTCCTCATAACCAGAACGGATTGTTCGTGCAAAAAAAACACAAAAGGGGCTGAACAAAAAAAACGTTCAACCCCCCGCCCGAATAACTACTACTGCCAGTGCCGTTTGACACCTTAAGCATTAAATCAATTCTACCATTAATTTAAGACTTTGCAATAATTCCGTCACAACTTTAAATCAACACTTCTTAACGCGACTGTAATAAGCCCGCCGTCCTTCATTGCGACACGACTTGCAAAGTGACTGCCAACCGCCCCGCCCTTTAGGGTCGCGGTGCCAATAAGATCCCGTTAGGGGGAACTGAGTGCAACAATTAGAACATACGCGCCCGACCGCCCCATCGAAAGAGGGGTAAACCGTAACTTGAAAACCAAGTGGGACTCGGTTCCGGTTTCGGGGGGGACTGAAATAAGCTGGGTCGCAATACGCGAGGTCGGGTATCCAACCATTACGCATGAGGAAGCAAGCCAACCATTCAGTCGGACGACCATCAACCGCCCCCGCCCAGAATGCCCGTAAAGGTAAGCGTAATAAGTTCTCCTTATTTAGCCCATTCTGCTCAAGGTTGATTTTAATCGCTTCGGTTGCGTCGTTATTGTTGCCATGTTGCACGTTTATCATTTTCATGTCCGCATGGTATTATCAGTTATTCAGTAAATCAATTCTATATTAATTCTTTCCATATTGCAAACGGCTTGCAAGTGACCCCCGAAGCGAGGTATAATATTCTTAATGAATAACCAGTCTTCTAGTCAGATGATATATATAAAGGAAGTTTTACTATGTCAGGATTAAAAGCCCTTAATTTTCCACCAACGGACGAGCAAAGAGAAATAGAGCGAATAGCCCGCCGTATGATCGACATGCAATTTAACCCCGAAACAAAGAAGCCATTCAGTGTAAATTCAATGGCGGTAAACGCAGGCGCGGGGGTCGGCAAAACAGCAACAGGACTGCACATAATTGAAAACGTCGTTCCTAAAAATCATTCTTGTGTTTTCGTCAGCTTCAATTCAAAGATTAAACATGAAATTGAAAACAAGCTGAAGAAATTGAAAATTCACCCCAAGGCAAAATCTAAAACATTCAACGGTTTAGCCTATAATTTATTCTTTCAATATTACAAAATCGACTATGATAAATCTGATCAGATTGTCGCCATTGACGATTTCAAAGCCCGCACTATTGCTGAATACTTGCTGACAACAAAACTCGCTTACAAACAACTTGCACAATATAAGCCTGAAGACCTTGATAAAGCCTATGCACAAGCAAAGTCCTATTTGGTGGATTTAATTAATTTTTGGCAATGCAACACCACAATCGACCACGACCGGAAAAGCGACTGGGTTTTAAAAATATTTCAAGGAGGGCGACTCGCTGACGGCGACGCGCTTGACGAATTCAACCCCAGCGATTTGGATATTGTTGCTCGATTATCAACCCGTTATCAATTAACGGTTTCAGAATGCCCTTTGATCCACGGCTGGCTGAATACCCTACTCGCCCCCGCCCTTGAACTTAACCATCTAATGATGGAAAAGCCCCACGACGCTTGGGATAAAATACAAGCACCCTTGGCAAAAGCGGGTATAAAAATTAAAAGCCCCCTGAAGCCGTCAGTTAAGCACTGGGTAACATTCACTGACATGGTTTATTATTCCGTTGTTTTAAACTGGAAAGTCCGCTTCAGGTATATGTGGGTGTTTGCTGACGAGGCGCAAGATATGAGTCCATTAGACCGCGCAATAGTTGAAAAACATTTATATATCAGGGGCGGTAAACGGCTGGGAAATATTTGCTTAACGGGTGATGATAAACAGGCGATCAACGGATGGCGCGGGGCTGACAATAACGGTTTCTTCAATAGCCAGTGGTTTTGGGGAGTTCGTAAAGAGCAGGTCGGGAAGTTATCAGTTTCCTTTAGAGTTACCAAAAACACCGCAAAACTAGCGAGAACTGTTAAGCGCGTGTTCTTTGCTCATGAGGATAACAAGGACGGGGTTATTGCCCACATCAACACTGAAGACCTAATTGAAATGGCGAAACCCGGCGACGCGATGTTATCGCGGACGGGGGCTGAATTAATTAAGTGTTGGCACATGCTCACATTAAAAGGTAAGCCTGCCCGTATTAAAGCCCGCGACCTAATCACGCCAATTATCAAAGTAATTGAAGACATTGAAAAATTAGAGGGCTTCCGCTATTCCGCCCTGCCCGACTTCGCTAATCAGCTTTATGAAACCCAAGAATTAAAAACCAAAGACATCCTTAAAACCGATGCGTCCGCCCTTGCGCGTTTAATGCGTTTAAAAGACAATATTGAAATCATTGTTTATTTACATGAAACATTCAGCGCGATAAATTCTTCAGGGTTGATCAGCCAAATCGAAACAAAATTAGACCCAGCCAACCAACCAAAGGGCGAGGCGATCGACGTAGCGACCGCCCATTCGGTAAAGGGGGCTGAATTCAACACGGTCTTTATTTTAACCCCTGAAAAGTTCCCATTGATATTTGATACTTCAACGCCTGAAGACATCATTCAGGAATATAATTTATTTTATGTTGCAATCACGCGGAGCCGGGGCGATGTGTATTTCCTTGACAAAAACAAACTCGCCCTCTCATTCTTGAATGCAAAGAAAAACGGCACTGAAGCCAATTTGTATTATGACATACCCAAGCCCCGCGAGTTTGTTCCGGCTGAAACCGTTGAAGTAATTGAAGATGACTCCCCCGCCCTGCCCGAAGTTGATCAGGAAACTCCGGAACCTGAAGCGACCCCTGAAGCGGTCGCTGATCAGCCCGCGCCTAAAGTTATTCAGCCATCTTTATTTACTGAAGAAGTAAAACCCAAAAATACCGGCGCGGACTTAACTTTAGCGAACACATTAAAAAAAGCGAACAAACCGCCAAATGTAACGGGGGATTTAAACAAATATTTACGGC